>Ga0187892_10000639_pt1 | contig 89018 bp, 76 predicted proteins | sample MA1701073metaG_FD_139345 | JGI IMG/M metagenome (GOLD analysis project Ga0187892, IMG submission 139345) | Bio-ooze microbial communities from a basaltic lava cave in the Kipuka Kanohina Cave System on the Island of Hawaii, USA - MA170107-3 metaG ... | reverse complement strand
TGAGCTGGCCGGCGCTGTTGTAGCCATAGCCCACGCTCTTGACCACAATGAACGCACGTCACACTTGGCCAAAGAAATAGCCATGCGCGAAGCAGTGCGTAAAGGCGCTGTCGCTTCTCGCCGTCAATGAGCCAGGATTCTTCGGCGTAACGGAGCCAAGCTCTGGTGCGCCCTCTCGGAATACGCTGCGAACGCCAACGGCAGATTGGCCTCTGCGCAGAATGGCTCTCATTCCCCGTGGCCCTTGGTTGTTGGCCTGCCCGCCTCCACAGTAGGGGCCATTCTGAAAACCCTGAATGGGAGATCCCCAATGAGCAGCAATAGCCGCACCGTGTCGGAAGCGCGCGTCGCTCCGGCATCGCCTGGCGCCGAAGGGCGCAAGGTGTTGCGCGTCCATCGCGGCAGACCCACCAGCGACGGGGCAGGCGTCCGCCTCAATCGTGTGATCGGCGCGCCGGGCCTTCCGGACCTCGATCCGTTCCTGTTGCTGGACGAGTTTCGTTCCGACCAGCGGGACGACTACCTGGCCGGGTTCCCGTCGCATCCGCACCGCGGATTTGAAACGGTGACGTACATGCTCGCGGGGCGCATGCGCCACGGCGACAACCAGGGCAACGTCGGCCTGTTGCAGCCGGGTAGCGTGCAATGGATGACTGCTGGGCGTGGCATCGTGCACTCGGAAATGCCCGAGCAGGAAGACGGCCTGATGTGGGGCTTCCAGCTGTGGGTGAACCTGCCTGCCCGCGACAAGATGACCGCGCCCAGGTACCAGGACATCGCGCCCGAGCTGCTGCCCGAAGTGACCGAAGCCAACGGCGCCCGCGTCAAAGTGATCGCCGGACGTCATGGCGATGCGGTCGGACCGGTGAGTGCGGTGGCAACTGAGCCCGTGTACCTCGACGTGCGGATCCCCGCGGGTGAAACGGTGACATTGCCGCTGCCTCGCGAGCACACGGCGTTCGCGTACTTGTTCGAGGGCAGTGCCACCATCGGGCAGAACGAGGAGAACGTGGGGCGCGGTGAGATTGCCGTGCTCGACACGGGCGATTCGCTCACGCTTCGTGCGGGAACGGACCCTGCGAGCCTGATCGTGGTCGCGGGCCGGAAACTGGAGGAACCGGTGGCCCGCTACGGCCCGTTCGTCATGAACACGGAGCAGGAGATCCACCAGGCCTTGCTCGACTTCCAGTCGGGCAGACTGGGTTAAATCCAACCCTAAGAGCCCAGGAAAGACCGTCGAAAGTCAGTCTCGGGTGAAATGGGGGCAGGTGTATCCTGCCCCCAAGCTGCAGTCAGCAGCCTGGAAGCAGCGTGTCGGATGTGCCGTTGAACCCGTCCCGGGATTCGCAGCACCTACGGCAAGCCGACTCTGCAACGAGGTGCCCGATGACAATCTTCAAGAAGTTAGCCCTGCTGGCCGCCGTTGCCGCCTGCGCCGCGTTGCCGGACGTGGCAGCGCACGCTGCTCCCGCGGGCGGCGGTGCCGCCTCGTCGATGCCTTCGGCGCCCGCACGCGCACGCACCCCCGAGGAAATGGCTCGCAGTGCATTCAACTCTGGCCTCCGCCAGATCAAGAAAGCCGACGGTTATTCAGACGATGCGGAAGAAGCGGCCAAGCCAGAGAAGCGCGCCAAAGCCGAGAAGAAGGCCATCGGGGCCTATGAAGAGGCCGCGGAGCACTTCCAGAAATCGGTGGAGCACGCGCCGGCCAATCACGACGCGTGGAACTATCTCGGCTACGCGCAGCGGCATCTCGGCCGAAACGAGGCGGCGCTCGCGTCCTATGCGCGCGCGCTGAAACTCAAGCCCGGCTTCCCGGAAGCGATTGAGTACCGTGCCGAGGCCTACACTGCGCTGAACCGCTTCGATGAGGCGCGCGAGGCCTACATGGACCTGTTCGGCCGAGCGCGTCCACTCGCGGATCGCCTGCTCGCCTCGATGAAAAAGCAGGTGGCCGTGAAACGGCAAGCGGCTGTGGGTGTGACGCCTGAAGCGCTGGAGGCCTTCGCGAAGTGGGTGGAAGAGCGCGCGACCATTGCCCAGCAGACCGCGTCGCTGGGCACCAGCAGCGGCGGACAGAACTGGCGCTGACCATTCGCGTCGTGCCGCGCGGGCACAGCCGCGCGGCCGGCGCGCTGCTGCAGGCGCAATCTCGCCGCGCGTCCAGTCTCCTGGCGGCAAGCGCACTGCTGTTGTTCTCGCTTTGGGGCCCGCTCACAGCGCACCCTGCGGACTACGAGTGGGTTCTGCCTCGCGGTTTTCCCGAGCCCGCGGTCCCCGCCGACAACCCGATGTCCGAATCGAAGGTCCAGTTGGGCCGGAAGCTGTTCTACGAAGAACGACTCTCTGCAACGGGCACGCATTCGTGCGCCACGTGCCATCAACAGGCGAAGGCGTTTTCGGACGGTCGCGCGCAAGCCGCCGGGATACATGGCGACCTGCATCCGCGCAGCGCCATGGCGATCGTGAACGTCGCGTACAACCCGCGATTTCAATGGGCGAACCCTGAGCTGCACACGCTGGAGCAACAGGCATCGCGCCCGCTCTACAACGAACAACCCATCGAGATGGGGATGCGAGGACGCGAAGCCGACGTGATCGCTGCGTTTCGCAAGGACGAGCACTACGCACAGCTTTTCGCTGCCGCCTTTCCCGAAGACAACGAGCCGGTGCGCATCGACAACGTCCTGCGCGCGCTGGCCAGTTTCGAGCGCACGCTGATCTCGGGTCGCTCGGCTTTCGACCGGTACGTCTTCGACGATGATCGCGGCGCGCTGACGGAAGACGCCCGCCGTGGCATGGCGCTGTTCTTTTCGGATCGCGCCGGCTGCGCGCAATGTCATTCCGGCATCAACTTTTCGGGACCGGTGGTCCATGCGAACGGTCCCGAAGCCGAGCCCGTGTTCGTCAACACCGGCCTTTACAACACGGACGGGACAGGCCGCTACCCGGACAAAGATCCCGGTGCCGAAGCAACGACGCGTCGCGCACGAGACCACGGCCGCTTCCGTGTTCCGACGCTGCGCAATGTCGCCGTGACCGCACCCTACATGCACGACGGCAGCGTGCCGACGCTGGACGCGGTCATCGATCACTACAGCGTGGGCGGCCGGCAGACGCCGCTCGGCCCGAGTGTTCGCAATCGTTATCGCGACACGAAGGTTCGCCCGCTTGCCTTGACGCCGCAAGAGCGCCGGGCCCTCATTGCATTTCTTTCCAGCCTGACCGACGAAGGATTCCTGGCCGATCCGCGCTTCTCCGATCCCGACGCTGCTGCGCGCTGAACTCCGCGCAGCGAGCGCCCGCGCCGGAAGGGGAATAGCGCATAATTGCCCGCGGTTCCGCAGGCAACGGTGCACAATGATCAAGAAAGCTCCCGAGGGCGCCAGCGACATCTTCTACCGGCGTGTTTTTGCGCTCGTCACTGCCGCCCTGCTGGGCGTTGCGCTGTACCACATCCTGCATCCGTTCTTCAGCGCGATCGCGTGGGCCATCCTGATCGCGTTCCTGCTGCATCCGGTGCATGCTCGTTTCACAGGCTGGCTAAGAGGGCGGCGTTCGCTGTCAGCGGTTCTCCTGACGATCGCTACGTTCTTCATCGCGGTCGGCCCCCTGGCTGCCCTCGGTGTGGCGTTCGCACGTCAGACCGCAACTCTGCTCGAGCGGCTGCAGGACCGTGTGGGCGATGTAAGCGTGACGAGCGTGAGCTCGCTGAAGACGCTGCCGCTGGTCGGGCGGGCGCTCGAATGGCTGGAAAACAGCACGCCCATTTCTTCCGAGCAGCTCCAGTCGTGGGCGGTGTCGAGCGCGCGCTCGGTGCTGCAGTACTTCGCTTCCATGGGCGGCACGCTTTTCATGGGTGCTGTCGGCACGGTGATCGGTTTCACGCTGATGCTGTTCCTGCTGTTCTTCTTCGTGCGCGACGGAGAAACGATGGCCAAGCGAGTGGTCGCACTCGTGCCGATGCACGTTGAGAACAAGCAGAAACTCGAACGCTTCGTCGGCGACGTCACGCGCGCTGTGGTGTTCGGCACGCTGCTCACCGCCATGCTGCAAGGCATCCTCCTGGGCGTCGGCCTTGCGATCGCGGGCATTCCCTCGGCGGTGGTGCTCGGAGTCGTCGGCGGCGTGCTGTCGCTGCTTCCGATGGGCGGTACGGCGTTCGTCTGGATTCCAGCAGTGACCTACCTGGCCACCCAGGGAGAATACGGGTGGGCGATTTTCCTGTTTATCTGGGGCGCGGGGCTGGTGTCCCTCGTAGACAACTTCGTCAAGCCCATGGTGATCTCCGGCCGCACGCAAGTCCCGACGCTCGCCGCCTTCCTCGGAGTGCTGGGCGGCCTGGCCGCCTTCGGGCCCGTCGGCATGTTCCTGGGGCCCGTCATCATCGCGTTGATCCTCGCGCTGCTGCGACAGGCCCAGGACCTCCGCGCAGGTCAGGCGCCATCCAGCAGCGAGTGACAAAAGGCAATAGAATGCGCGGCCCATGGACGTTTCCCACCTGCTGGACAAGCTCAACGACGCTCAACGTGGCGCGGTTACCGCACCGCTCGGGCCGACGCTCGTGCTCGCCGGTGCCGGCAGCGGCAAGACCCGCGTGCTCACGCACCGGGTCGCGTGGTTGATCCAGGTCGAAGGCGTCTCTCCTCACGGCATTCTCGCCGTTACGTTCACCAACAAGGCGGCCGGCGAAATGCGCGGCCGCATCGAGTCGCTGCTGGGCCTTCCCGGCGCGGCGCTCTGGATCGGCACCTTCCACGGGATCGCCCACCGCTTGTTGCGGATGCATTGGCGCGAAGCCGGCCTGAAGCAGGATTTCCAGATTCTCGATTCCGAAGACCAGCTGCGCATGGTGCGCAGGGTGCTCAAGGCGCTGAACCTCGATGAAACGCGCTATGTGCCGCGCGAGATCACGTGGTTCATCAACGCGCAGAAGGACGAGGGGCTGCGTCCGAAGCACCTCAAGGACAACGGCGACCCGATGCGGCGCGAGCAGATCCGCATCTACCAGGCGTACCACGATGCGTGCGAGCGCGCCGGCGTGGTGGACTTCGCAGAGCTTCTGCTGCGCGCTTACGAGACCTGGCGCGACACGCCGGCACTGCTCGCGCACTACCGGACCCGTTTTCGCCACGTACTGGTCGACGAGTTCCAGGACACGAACGCCATCCAGTACAACTGGCTGCAGCTACTCGCGGGACAGGGCGGAATGCCTTTCGTGGTGGGTGACGACGATCAGTCCGTGTACGGGTGGAGAGGAGCCCGCGTCGAGAACCTGCAGCAGTTCCAGCGCGATTACGCGGGCACGAAGCTGTTCCGTCTCGAACAGAACTACCGCTCGACCGGCACGATCCTGAAAGCGGCCAACGCCCTGATCGCGCACAACAACGGCCGGCTCGGCAAGAACCTGTGGACCAGCGGCAGCGAAGGCGATCCGATCCGGCTGTACGCCGCGTTCAACGAGCGCGATGAAGCGGACTTCGTCGTGAATCGCATCCGCGATCGGGTGCGCAAGGGCGGCGCGCGGCGCGAGATCGCGATTCTCTACCGCTCGAACGCGCAGTCCCGGGTCTTCGAAGAAGCGTTCCTGAGCGCCAACATTCCTTACCGCGTCTATGGCGGCCTGCGGTTCTTCGAGCGTGCCGAGATCAAGGACGCGCTCGCCTACCTGCGCCTTACCGCCAATCGCGACGACGATCCGTCGTTCGAACGCGTGGTGAACCTGCCGACGCGTGGCATCGGGGCGAAGAGCCTCGAAAGCCTGCGTGAGTATGCGAAGGCGAATGCGTGCTCGCTCTGGCAGGCGGCCGGCGCGTGCATCAAGGATGCGCTCGGCCCGAAGGCCGGCGTGGCGATGCATGGTTTCATGCTGTTGATCGAGCAATTGGCGCAGCAAACTCGCAACCTCGAGTTGCATGAGCAGGTGGATCACGTGATCCAGGCGAGCGGGCTGCTCGAGCATCACAAGAAGGAAAAGGGCGATCGCGGCGAAGCGCGCGTCGACAACCTGCTGGAACTGGTCAGCGCGGCACGCGGCTTCACGCAGGAGCCCGGCAGCGACCTGCCTCCTTTGCACGCGTTCCTCTCGCACGCCGCGCTGGAAGCTGGTGAAGGCCAGGCGCAGGCGTGGGAGGATTGCGTCCAGATGATGACGCTGCATTCGGCGAAGGGCCTGGAATTCCCCGTCGTGTTCCTGTGCGGGATGGAAGATGGGCTGTTCCCCCACCAGCGCTCGATCAACGACATCAACGGGCTCGAGGAGGAGCGCCGCCTGTGCTACGTCGGTGCGACGCGCGCGATGAACGAGCTGGTCCTCACGTACGCGGAGCAGCGTCGCATGCACGGCATCGATTCCTTCGGCCAGGTGTCGCGTTTCATCGATGAAATTCCCGACGAGCTGATCGAGGAGGTCCGGCCGCGTATCCAGGTTTCCCGGCCGGCCGCGCTGGGCCGTTCGGGCGGCCTCACCGAGAGCGAAGCGCCGGGCATGCGGCTCGGCCAGCGGGTGCGCCACGGCAAGTTCGGCGAAGGCATCGTGCTCAATTTCGAGGGCCAGGGCGCGCATGCCCGGGTCCAGGTGAACTTCGAGACGCAGGGGACGAAGTGGCTCATGGTGAGCTACGCCCACCTGGAGCTCATGTGAAGATCATCATCCTCGGTGCGGGCCAGGTAGGCCGCACCGCCGCGTACAACCTGGCGCGCGAACCCGATAACGAGGTCACCGTCGTCGACGTCAACGACGACCTGCTGCGGGACCTCCAGGACCGCCTGGACATCCGCACCGTCAGCGGCAACGCCGCCCATCCGTCCATACTGGAAACCGCGGGCGCGGCCGACGCCGAGATCCTCGTGGCACTGACCTCCAGCGACGAAGTGAACATGCTCGCGTGCCAGATCGCGCACACGCTGTTCCGCACGCCCACCAAGATTGCGCGTATCCGGTCGGCCGACTATTCCAATCGCAAGGATCTCTACGGAGAGACCGGTCTCGCCGTGGACATGTGGATCAGCCCCGAGCAGCTCGTGACGGACTACATCGTCCAGCTCATCCACTACCCCGGTGCGCTGCAGGTGCTCGATTTTGCCGACGGCAAAGTGCGCCTGGTCGGCGTACGTGCCTTGCGCGGCGGTCCCCTGGTCGGGCAGAAGCTGCGCACACTGAAAGAGCACATTCCGAACACCGATGCGCGCGTCGCCGCCATCTATCGCGAGGGCCGCGGCATCGTGCCGGAGGGCGACACGGTGATCGAGCACGGCGACGAGGTGTTCTTCCTCGCCGCGAGCAAGGACATCAACCTCGTGATGAACGAGATGCGCAAGGCCGAGGATCCGGTGCGCCGCGTGGTGATCGCGGGCGGGGGCAACATCGGGCTGCGTCTCGCCTCGCAGCTCGAGAAGCACAACTCGGTCAAACTGATCGAACGCGACCCCCGGCGGGCGCGGCGCGTGTCCGAGCACCTCGCCAGCACGGTCGTGCTGTCCGGAGACGCTGCGGACGAAGAGCTGCTGCTGGAAGAGAACATCGACAGCGCCGACGTTTTCGCGGCCGTCACGAACTCCGAGGAGGCGAACATCCTGTCAGCGATGCTCGCCAAGCGGCTCGGCGCCCACAAGGTGATGGCATTGATCAACAAACCGTCCTACGCGGAGCTGATGGAAAGCGGCAGCAGCCTCGACATCGCCATCTCGCCGCAGACAGTGACGATCGGTTCGCTGCTCGCGCACGTGCGGCGCGGCGACGTCGTGCGCGTGCACAGCCTGAGGCGCGGCGCGGCGGAAGCAATGGAAGTCGTCATTCATGGCGAAGCCAGCACCTCGCGCGTCGTCGGCCGGCGCATCGAGGACGTCGCGCTGCCGGAGGGAACCACGATCGGTGCCATCGTCCGCGGCGAGGACGTAATCATCGCGCACCACGACACGGTGCTGCAGGCGGACGATCACGTCATCCTGTTCCTCACGGATCGACGACAGGTCGAGGCGGTGCAGCAGTTGTTCCAGGTGGGCGCGGGCCTGATCTGATCGCACCATGCTCGCCGTCGTCCGTGTTCTCGGCCAGCTCCTCGTAATCTTCGGCGCGACCTACCTCCTGCCGCTGGTGACGTCGTTGATCTACCGCGACGGCACCTGGAAGGAATTCCTGTTCTCCGCCGTCCTGACGTCGGGCGCGGGTGGCGTGATCTGGCTGCTCACGCGCAGTCACCAGCGAGAGCTGCGGTCGCGCGACGGTTTTCTGCTGGTGACACTGGCCTGGGTGACCATGTCGGCTGTTTCAGCCGTGCCGATGATGCTGCTGCTGCCCGATCTCACTTTCACGGATGCCTTCTTCGAGAGCACGTCGGGGCTGACCACGACGGGTTCCACGGTCCTGTCCAACCTCGATTCGCTGGCGCCCGCCATCAACATGTGGCGACACGCGCTGCACTGGCTCGGCGGGATGGGAATCATCGTGCTCGCCCTCGCGATCCTGCCGCTGCTGGGTGTCGGCGGCATGCAGCTGTATCGCGCCGAGTCTCCGGGCCCGGTGAAGGACACCAAGCTGACGCCGCGCATCACGGGCACGGCCAAGCGGTTGTGGTTTACCTATCTCGCCATGACGGTCGTCGCGATCGTCATTCTCTGGATCTGCGGGCTCGACTGGTTCGATGCGATCTGCCACGCCCTGTCGGTCGTGGCGCTCGGTGGCTTCTCCAACTACGACACCTCGGTGGGCAAGCTGCAATCGCCGCTGGTGGAGTTCGTGCTGATCGTCTTCATGCTGATCGCGGCGACGAACTTCGCGCGCCATTTCGTGGCGTTCCGCCGCCTGACGCTCGAGCCCTATCGCACGGATCCGGAGCTCAAGGCCCGCATGCTTCTACTGGCGGCCAGCATCGTATTGATCGCGGTGGTCGTGCACCTGTCGGGCCAGTACGGCGACCTGTTCAATGCCATCCGCCACGTGACGTTCACGGTCGTATCCGTCGCCACCACGACGGGATTCGTGACCGAGGACTATGAGAAATGGCCGCAGTTCGCGGGCTACTGGCTGCTGCTGCTGAGCTGCGTGTGCTGCAGCATCGGGTCCACGGGAGGCGGCATCAAGATGTTCCGCACGCTGGTGCTGTGGCGACAGGGTTTCCGCGAGATGCGCCTGATGGTTCATCCGCACGCGGTTGAGCCCATCCGCATCGGCGGTCATGTCGTGCCGAATCGCATCGCCTATGCGGTGCTGGCTTTCATCTTCCTCTACTTCATGGTGGTGGTCGGGCTCACTTTCGCCCTGCTCCTCTCCGGGCTCGACTTCATCAGCGCGTTCACGGCAATCGTCGCCTCGGTCAACAACATGGGGCCCGGCCTCGGCCGCGTTGGTCCTTCCACGACCTACCAGTCGCTCACCGACTTCCAGACCTGGGTCTGCAGCATCGCGATGTTCATGGGGCGACTGGAAATTTTCAGCGTGCTGGTCCTCTTCACCCCCGCCTTCTGGAAGAAGTAGAGAACCATTCCCCGCCGCCGCCGGACTCACGGCGTCGCGTGGACGCATCCGACGCTGCTGCGCTGCACCCAGGAGGTCTGGGCCGGCAAGCCCAAATACTTGATTTTGCGAGGAACACGATCCCGGGTGGGGGACGAAGCGACTGCCCTTGTGTTGTTGCCCGCACGCGCCGGCGGTGGCATGATACCTACGATCATATTCGTACTTATGGCAGCTACGCCTTCATCGCCTTTCGACGCACGCCTCGTGCCGGCGACGACGCCGGCGGCGATCTGGCGGCTGATCTTTTCGGTCGCCGTCCCGTTCTGGCTGTTCATCATGGCGACCCGGGTGACCATGTTCCTGCTCACGTGGACGCGCAATCCGCTGGTCATCATCTCGCCGCCCTCGGTGCGCATCGTGCAGCACCTCCTGCTGCTTCCCGTGTTGCTGCTCTGCTATCGCGCAGCGCTCGCTATCGGCTGGCCCAGGGAGCGGCGCTGGATCGCGACGCTGAAACACATGGGGCTCGGCTTCGTGTTCGCGATCTGCGCGCGTCCGTTCCTGGTGATCCCGCAGGCGATTCATGACGACGACCTCACGCTGATCCGCGAGCTCTGGATCTCGGAGCTTGGGCCCGAGTCCCTGCGCAGCCTCTGGATCTCCTCGATCTTCGACTTCAGCCTTTCCTACTACTTCGGGCTCGCGCTCCTGCTGGCCGCGCGCACCTACGCGGAGCTCGAACACGAGAAGCTGCGCACCGCGCAGCTGCAGAGCGACTGGATGAAGGCACGCCTCCAGGCGCTGCGCATGCGCCTGAATCCGCATTTTCTCTTCAACACCCTGAACTCAGCGGTCGCGGTTGTACGCACGCAGCCGCACACGGCCGAACGGATGCTCATCGGCCTCTCCGAGCTGCTGCGCAGCGTGCTGCGCGACGGCGAGCCGGAACAGATTCCGCTGCGCCACGAGGCTGAGTTCGTGCGCAAGTACCTGGAGATCCAGCGCCTGCGCTTCCCGGACCGGCTCACCTATGACATCGAGATCCCGCCGGAAACGGAGGGCGCGCTCGTACCCGCCCTGCTGTTGCAGCCGCTGGCGGAAAACGCAGTGATTCATGGCGTCAGCGATGAACGCGAAGCCGTGCGCGTGCGGCTCCGCGCGCATCGCGACGGCGAGCGGCTCGTGCTCGAAGTCGAGAACACGTCGGCACCCCATCGCGGCCCGGCGCCGCCGGGTCGCAAGGGCAGCGGTATTGGTCTCGGAACCACGCGAGAGCGGTTGCGAGCGATGTTTGGCACTCAACAGGACGTGGAACTGGCAGAGGAGACGCCCGGCGCGACGATCGCGCGCGTGCGGATTCCGTTCACGCTGGCCACGGCCCAGGGGGATTGAAATGCAAGTGTCCCAGGCAGTTCGGCCGGCCGCCGCCACCGCGGCACCGATTCGCACACTCATCGTCGATGATGAGCTCTTTGCGCGTCAGCGACTGCGCGAGCTCTGCGCCCAGGACGGCGGGCTGACGGTGGTGGGCGAATGCACGCACGGCTCGGAAGCGCTCCAGGAAATCGAGCGCCTCAACCCCGACCTGGTGCTCCTCGACGTGCAGATGCGCGGCACCAGTGGTTTCGACGTCATGGAAAAACTGCGCGGCCGCAGCGCGCCGCTCGTGGTTTTCGTGACCGCGTTCGAGCACTACGCACTCGGCGCGTTCGACGTCGATGCCGTCGATTACCTGCTCAAGCCCTTCGACGCCGATCGCTTCCAGCGAGCCATGGCTCGAGTGCGCGCCCGCCTGGATGCCGGCGCGTCGAACAACTTGCGCAGCGAGATCGCGGAGGTGGTGCGCGATGAGCTGAAGGGTGCGCCCGGCGTTCCCAACGGCGCGCGACCCGCCCGCCGCATCATCGCGCATCGCGACGAGCGCCTGGCTTTCATCGACCCGCAGGACATCGACTGCATCGAGGCGGATCGCAACTACATTTCAATCCGCGTGAACGGGGACAGCTATCGGCTGCGCTGCACGATGCAGCAGGCCGAGGCTATGCTCGACGCTACGTGCTTCCTCAGGATCCATCGCTCGGTCATCGTGAACTCGATGAAGATTCGCGAGATGGAACGCTGGTTCCATGGCGAGTACGTCATCCGCCTGAAGAGCGGGCAACGGTTCGTCTCGGGCCGCGGTTATCGCAAGCGCATCCAGGGTTACATGAAGAACGGCTTGCGCTGAGCAGGGATCAGGCGCGTCCGGCGCGAGACAGCTTCAGCGCGGGCACGCGAATCGTATCCTCCACGCGGGAGCGGTGGTCGTTGATGAAGCGTGTCAGCTCCTCTGCCGGCACCGGTTTCGCGAAGAAGTAACCCTGCGCGCTGTCGCAGCCGAGTGATTTCAGGAATTCGAGCTGCGCTGCCGTCTCCACGCCTTCCGCGACAGTCTGCTTGTGGAGACTTCGCGCCATGGCCACGATCGCCGTCGCGATCGCGGTGGCTTCGGGGTTGTCGGGAATGTCGCTGATGAAAGAGCGGTCCACCTTTATCGTGTGAACGGGGTGGCGCCGCAGGTAGCTCATGGAAGAGTAGCCAGTGCCGAAGTCGTCGAGCGACAGCTTCACGCCCAGGGCCACCAACGCGTTCAGACACTGCGCCGTGCGTGGATCGTCCGTGAGCAGCACGGATTCGGTAATTTCCAGCTCCAGCGCCCACGGCGGCATGTCCGCATGCAGCAGGGCGGCCTTGACCTGCTCGACGAAGTTGGGCTGGCGCAGCTGATCGGCGCACACGTTGATCGCGAGCTGCGGCACAGTGATTCCGTGCGCACGCCAGCGCTTGTACTGATCGCACGCCTCGGAGAGTGCCCACGCGCCAATCTCGACGATGAGCCCGCTTTCCTCGGCTGCCGGGATGAACTCGGCGGGCGGCCGTTGCCCCTTGACCGGGCATTGCCAGCGAATGAGCGCTTCCGCTCCGCACATGCCGCCGGTGTGCAGGTTGAACTGCGGCTGATAGTGCAGGATGAACTGCCGAGCCTGCAGCGCTCGATGCAGCCCGGTCTCGAGACTCCAGCGCTCCACCGCCTTCGCATTCATGTGCGCCTCGAAGTACGTGATCCGGCCACGGCCATCGTCCTTGGCGCGGTACATCGCTGTATCCGCGTTCTTGAACAGTTCCTCGATGCTCGTGCCGTCAGTGGGGCAGATCGCGATGCCGATGCTCGCACGCACGTGGTACTCGCGCGCGCCGATTGTCAAGGGCTCGCCCAGCTCCGCGAGAATTCGTTCGCCGATGCGCATCGCAAGGTCGGGCGTCTCCAGGTGGGGCACGACCATCAGGAACTCGTCGCCGCCGAGTCGCGCCACCGTATCGGACTGCTTGGTACAGGTCGCCAGGCGCCGCGCCACCACCTTCAGCAGTTCGTCGCCGGCGCCGTGACCGAGCGTGTCGTTGATGCGCTTGAAATTGTCCAGGTCGACATACAGCACGGCCGTCATTTCGCCGGCGCCTTCGGCTCTGGCGAGTTCCTGGGCTAGCCGCTGCTTGAGCAGCTGTCGATTGGGCAACCCCGTGAGTTCGTCGTAGTGCGCTTGCGTATAGAGCCGCTCTTCACGCTCGAAATTCGTGAGTGCCACCGCCAGCCGATCGGCGAAGTCGCGTGCGAAGTCGCGGTGCGCGCCGGAACTATCCGGAGCGTTCTCGTAGCCCAGTACGAGGATGGCCACCAGTCCGCTCTTGCCGCGCGCGGGCTGCACCACGGCCCAACGAACGTTGCGTTCGGCGAGGTGCGCCGCGTACGCGGGAGGGGCACGCCCCGGGTTCAACTCCAGGAGAGTGCCGTTCTCGATCGCGTCGAGCGAATCGACGGGGCGGTCGAAGGTCACGCGCAGCACCGGCTGGTCCGCGGCCTCGGTACCGTCGTCGAAGTAGATGCGCCCGTGTTGCGGCTCGTCGGCATCGATCAGGATCACGCTGGCGCACCTGCAGCCCGCAACCGCGCGCACGTGCCGCAGCAGCGACTGCAGAATGCTTTCGACTTCGGGCGAGGCAATGATGAGCCGGTCGATCTCGGAGAGCGCCTGCAGCGCCTCGAACTGGAGGCGCAGGCTGTCGGACATCCGGTTGAACGAGTGCGCGAGCTCCTCGAATTCGTCGCCGCTGCGGATGGCCACATGCACGTCGAAGTTGCGCTGCGCGACGCGGCTCGTGGCCTTCAGCAGGGCCTCCAGCGGAACCATGATGCGGCGGATCTGCGTGGCGCTGAGCAGCAGCACCAACAGCACAGCCGCCGCCAGACCGAGCGGGAAGAAGACCTTGAGCGCCGCTTGCGTGTCGTTCAAGTGGAACGGCTCGGAAGCGGTCACGATCCACGACTCCGCTGCGAAGCGCGGCTTGAGCAGGAGTTCCCAGCTAGCCGATGCGAGTTCGTCACCGGCACGAGACTCGGCACCCGGTTCGATCCCGTGCAGCTCGGTTCCGGAACCCGTTACCACGCGGATCCCGGTGCCATACGGAAGGTGCAGGTCGTCGCCGAAGACGTACTCGGAGTCGAGCTCGTAGAACACAAGCGTGTCCGCGGGCTCGACCGCTCGCTTGACGAGGACGACGTTCATCCGGCCACTCGCGTCGGACCTCGCAGTCATCCACGTGCGGCCCGCTTCGACCCACCGTTGCGCGCTCGCGGAAGGAACGGGAAACGTCCCGGAACCGCGCAGGTGCTCCCACGAGTTGCCGGGGCCATGCAATGCGACCGTGCGCACGAACGGCGCCCACTTGGACTGTTCACGCAGTCGGTTAAGCAGCCCGGGCGCACCTTCCGCAAGCGAGATGGCGACCTGCGCCATCTCGATGCGTTGCAGGACCGTGAGCGCGTACGTCTGGCTGAACTCGCGCAGTCGCGCAGCCTGTTCTTCATGCAGCACGCTGCTCGTATGCGCGTAGGAGACGATCGAAGTGACCAGGATCGGAGTCAACGCCCCAATCACGAACAGCAGGAAGACGCGGCGCGCGAGCCGGCTGCGAAAGGAAAGAGCGCCCCGCACCATGGACGATCAGTAGTCCGAGGCCTTGCCCACGAAGCGTCCGTCGTTCGCGCGCACGATGTCGTCGCGGCTGGGCCGCGCCGTCAACGGCGGGCGCGTGTCTCCATCGGGGCCCGCGCTGTAGAGATCGAAATCGGAATTGATCGGGACGAGGTTGCGGTCCTTGCGCATCGCGCCGGTACCGGACAGCCCCTCGAAGTTGAGATAGCGATACGCATTGCCCCAGGGATCGACCCTTCCCGCCGCGCCGAGCTCGGCGAGGTTGGCCGGGAAGCGACCCTGGTTGGTGTTGAAGCGCGAGAGGAGCAACTGCAGCTCGGTGATGTCGGCCACGGCGCGGGACAACCGCGTTCGCTCCATGGCGCTGCCGTACGTGACCACGGCAATCGTGCCGAGCACGCAAGCAAGCGCGACCGCGAGCATCAGCTCGAGCAACGTGACGCCAGCGGAGCGGGAACGAAGCGCGCGCAGGCGCCGCGACGGCGGCCGCGACACGGGGGCGGCCACGCAGGAAGCGGCCTGGACGAGTTCGGTTGCTGGAGACATGAAGTGGCCTTTCTTATCGGCCAGCCTGGCGAAATCTGGCGCCCAGCCTCGACTCCGGGCGCTGGAGGAACAAGGAACTGGAGCGCGTTTTGCCTTATGTCACGACGGATGGCCCGATCCGGCCGCGGTACCGTCGGCACGGATTGGACATAAAGCGCGCAGGCGCGTGAAGCCGCTCACGCGGCAGGTGGGGTGTCAATGAGCCGTTATCAGCTGGTGATGTAGCGTTCCAGGCTTTCGATCTGCTGTTGCTGCTCTTCGATCACTGCCTTCACCAGGTCGCCGATCGAGATCACGCCGACGACCAGGCCCTCACTCACGACAGGCAGATGACGGACGCGGCGCTCCGTCACCAGTTGCATGCAGTGACTCACGGTGTCCTGCGGAGATACGGTGAGGACCGGCGAGCTCATGATCTGCCACACCGGTGTTTCCTCGGCGGAACGGCCGAGGAGGATCACTTTGCGCGCGTAGTCTCTCTCGGACACGATGCCGAGGAGCTCGGCGCCGCGCATGACCAGCAATGCCCCGACGTGCTTGTCGGCCATTACTTCGATCGCCTCCCGCACGGGATCTTCCGGTTCGACGGAGTAGATCTGCGATCCCTTGCCTTCCAGCAGGTGCTTCACGGTAGTCATAGCCGCCTCCGCGCGCACTGTTCGCGTGGATTGTAACGCCGTTAACGCTTGTCCCCGCAAGGGTCCACCTTGTCCCGCTGGCCCGCAACCTCGTCCGTCCTTGTGCTAACAATGCGATCACGCCAGAGAGCAAACGAATGACCCTGCGTGCATTTCTGCTGGTAATCGCTCTCGCGACGCCCGCGGCGAGTGTACAGCCGGCTGTGCTCGTGAACACGGAGGATGTTCGCGCGAAGCTCGAGCAGCCCGCCGCCGCCGCGATCGCGAAAGAACTGTCGGCCTTGCAGGCCCGCAGCGCGACGCTGGAGATCGTCGTGCTGCTACGCGAGCGCGTGCTGGCGGGCGCGCTCGACGAGCCGACGCGCGAAGCGCTGCTCGATCGCGGTGTTCACGCACTCGCACAACTCCCACCGCAACCCGCCTCGCGTTCCCTGGTATCGGAGCTGGTGAACCGCAAGCCGCAGGTGTTCGTACTCGCCGATCCGGAGCACGGCCCACGCGGCGTTCCGCTGTACGACGTGGGCGCCACCGCGAAGTTTGCCCAACGCACCTGGCTCCTTCGCGAGACTCGCGAGTCCACGGCGACTGCGCTTGCAAAGCACCAGGCCGGACTCGTCGAGGCTCATGCGGCAACCTGGTCCACGCCTGATGTCGATGCGCGCAAGGCCGGCGTGCTGCAAGCGTTCGAGTCGGCGAACACGGCTGATCTTCTGGCGTTTCGTGCCGAGCTCGTCGCTGCCATGGAGGCCGGCGGCCACGCGGACGAGCTGCTTTCCTTGTTCGCGCGCCGGCTGAACGACGCAGAGCTGTACGCGTTGCTCTTCGATCGCGCTGACGACGGCACAGCCGTGCGCGCGATGCGCGATTTTCCTGGCGTGCTGCACGACGATGCCGCGGTTGCGGTGTTGCGCACGGCGATGCAGCGGCAGGAACTTGCGTCGGCGGCCCTGCTTACGTTGGCCGAGCTGGCGCGCAGACACACGGGCGCACGCCAGGTGCTGCTCGAGGCTTTGCAGCATCCGCTTCATGGCGCATCGGCTGCAGCAGGCCTCGGCAAGCTGCATGATCCGGCTCTCGCGAGTGAGCTCGGACGATCACTGGCAACGACGACGGACGAATCGACGCGTCGCCGCATCGCGCTGGCCCTGCAGTTCGACGGTAGCGACGCCGCGAGACAGCAGCTGCAAGTGTTTGCGCGGAGCCAGAAGGGCTCGCGCGAACTGCGCAAGGAAATCGCCGCATGGCTCGCGCGGTGAAAAGGCGCATGCAGCCCTCGATGGATCCTCGCGCATACCAGCGGCCGACCGCCGGGCAAGGACGCGTCGACTCTCGGCCGGGCCAACGTTCTCCGACAACAGAATTTCCCAACGGAGTGCCCGCGAACATAGGAGCGGCCGGGTCGCCGGTCCATGCCCGGCGTTCGGCCGGTGCTGCCATGCGCCCGGACCGTTCGCCCATGCGTACCGCCTGTGTGGTCGCGATGTTGCTGGCGGCACCCTTTGCGGACGCGGTGTGCCGCTTCCAGGACAACGAGATCGTCAATCCATTCGAGCCGGGTTGCGGCGACGTGATGCTCACGTACACCGCGAACGACAACACCGGCGACAACGTCGCGCTCGGCTATCCCGTTCCCATCCCGATCGCTTCCCTCACTCCCGTCGATGGTTTCCGCACCTATGACTCCCTGTTCCAGCGTCACCAGTCGCTGCTCGCACTGCACGATGAAGTCGCAGGCGAGGTCGTCGGTCAAACAGTGGCCGGACGAGACATCTGGGCCTACGTCATCGGCGACACCAACACGCAGACGAGCGATGGCTTTCCCGAAGGCGCGGTGCTGATCAACGGCGGCATCCACGCGCGCGAGTGGCAAACGCCCGAAGCCGCGACGGCCCTGTTCGAAACACTGGTGGAGGGCAAGCTGGATACGTCGATCCTCCAGTATCTCGTCGAGAACCTCACCACCGTCGTCGTGCCGGTGAACAACGTCGATGGGTTCCTGACGACGCAGCTGTACCCCGCACGCACGACTGCGGATCGCGATCAGCCGCGCGAAGGCCGCATGCGACGCAAGAACCTGCGCAATCCGAACATCCTCGGTGCGATCGACACCGACATCGCCACGGTGGCGGACAACTTCTGGGGCATCGATCTCAATCGCAACTCCGCGCAGGGATTCGGGCTCTTCGGCCGCAGCAGCCTGAGCCACACCAGCCTGGTCTATCGGGGGACCACGCCGGAGACCGAGCCGGAGCTGGTGGCGCTGCGCGCCGCTGCCACGCTCGGGCCGGAATCGAGGCTGCGCCTCTTCAGCGACACGCATTCGTTCGCGCAGGTGTATTTCGCGCCGACCACCAGCAATGTGCGGCGCAACGCGATCGCCGAAGTTCTTTCGACGCGCATGCGAGCCGCTTCGAGCCGGACCTACGGGTACGCGCCCGATCCGGCGGGCTCCGCGGGTATCGGCACGACCGCGGATCATTTCGCCTTCACGTATGAAATCCCGGCGTGGACCCTCGAGATCGAGCCGGCGACCGGTGGCCAGGATTACGGCGGACTGGCATCGCACGGCCACAGCGGTTTCATCCTGCCGGACAGCCAGGTCGCGCGCATGCGCACCGACGTCACGCGCCAGTACCTGGTGGGTTTCTACCGGCAGTCCGGCCCGCCGCTGGCCGTGAATGCGCACATCCGGGATACCCAGAACAGCGAGATCGTTTACGACGCGCAGTGGCAAGCGAGTGGCGCGAATGCACGCTCTCTCGCCGTGGCCACGAACCGGGCGCTCGTGCCCGGGCGGCAATACCGGCTGTGGGTCGCGTTCAACAAGCCTATGCGCGTCCGCAACGCGGGCGGTGCAGTGGTTCCGTTTGCGGGTCAGTCGACCGGCGCCGAACTGGGCACCCTGACTCTCGAGTTGCCTTCGCTCACGGGCCAGGACGTGACGATTCCCGCGACGGGCGGTTGGCTGGATACGGCGGGTGGCGCACCGAACGGTTACCGCCGCTATCGCGACGACGCCTTCGCCGCGGACTTCACGATTCCGGCCAGCCTTTCGGTCACTGCATCCACGCCTGCAGTGTTGTCGCTTGCGGTCCGCGACCTGGCGGAGATGGTCCTGGACGCGAACCCCGCAACTGCTGCGGACTGGGCGACCGGACACTGGGTGCGGTACGAAGACGCGCGCAACGCCGACGGGGATGCCGGCGGCAACGATTGCTCTTTCAAGCCGTTCGTCGCCATGCAGGCCGATGCAGCGCCTCCCGCGACGACTGCAACTTGTCGCGCTGCTGCGCCAGCTCCGCCACCGCCACCTCCGCCGCCACCGCCTTCCTCGGGTGGAAGAGGCGGTGGAGCGATCGATTGGGCGATGGTCGCGTTGGCACTGGCGATATTGCTGACAAGGGCCACCTGCTATCGTGCCGCGCATGAAGCGGGTCGCCGTCGTCGCCGCGGTCATCCTCGCCGGAATCGCGGCGGCCCTGCTGCTGCGTGAAGACGAGCGACCGCCGTCGGATCAGTCTCCGGCAGTCACCTCCACCTCTACTGAAGCACCTGCGCAGCCAGCGGACTCGCCCAAGAGCGCGCCCGTAGCCGCTCCGGCCGCCGCCGGACCCGATCCGGAGTACCTGCGTCGCGCGCGAACTGCCGATATTCGCAGGGCACTGCACGATCCCGATCTCCCGCTGTCCGTCTCGGACTTTCTGCTCGACCAGGGACTGCCCGCGACCGTGCGTTCGCTCGAAGAGCTGGCGCAGCTAGGTGATGTCGACGCCAACATTGCGCTCGTGCGGCTCGAGCGCTTTTGCGCGCAGCGAATCCAGCCAGAGCACACCGAGAACTGGCTCATGGATCGCGGCGCCGATCCGGGACGCGAGCGTCCTCGCCGCGGCTATCTCGCCGAACTGGCGAAATCGTGTTCCGAAGGGCTGTTCAACTGGCCCGTCATCGAGACCCGGCTTCGCGAGTCGGCAAGCGCCGGACACGCAGGTAGCCTGCTGGTGCTCGGACAGGAAACCAGCGGCGATGAGGGTGCGCGCCGCAAGCTGTGGACTTCTGCCGCAATGCTCGGCGATGCGAGGGCACAACTATCGCTGGCAACCCATCTCCGCAATGCCGGCGCGAGCGACGAAACCATCAGCGAGCGCGCTGCGTTCTGGCTCAAGGTCGCCGCCGGCAATTCCACGCCGGCGGCCGTCGTCCTGGCCCTGTGTCGCGCGCGGGGCTGCGATGGAAATCCGGCGGATGAAGCGGCCGCCCTGGAACTGATGCGCACCGCAGCTCGTCGCGGAAATGACTATTCACTCGAGTTGCTGGGCACGCCGTCGGCGGAGTTTGCGGTCGAGGTCGGGGCGCAGGAACGTTACGCGTGGTTGCACTTTCTGCGGAGCCTGTGGCGTCATGGCTGCTACGGAGAGGCGGATTCCGCCGAGCACCTGCGCGACGTCGATCGCGTCATCAGGCAGGCTGAGGCTACGCTCTCGCCACACGACCTCAACAGCGCCCGCCAACTCGCCGACTCGTACTGGAAAACCTATTCGGTCGAGGCCCGGCGCGCGCAGCGCTGCAGCTGATCAACTGAAACATCATCAACGGAAAATGGCCAGGTCCTTGCTGTAGGTCACGTTCATCACGTTGGTACGCCAACCGCGCACCCACGGCTTCACCAGGTGCTTGCTCACGTAGAAGTAGAGCGGGATGAGCGGCTGATCGGCGAGCATGATGCGTTCGGCTTCCTCGAGCAGCGAGGCGCGTTCTGCAACATCGACTTCGGCGGCGGCTTGCACGAGCAGCGCGTCGTAGCGCGGGTTGCTGTACCTCGGCAGGTTGATGCCGAAGTCGCTCTTCAGGTACTGCGCGAACGTGTACGCATCGTTGTAGTCGCCTATCCAGCTCGACCGGAACACCTGCGTCACGTCACCCCGATCGATGTTCTGCAGCAGTACTTTGAATTCCTCGCCGACGAGCTCCGTCTCGACGCCCAGATACTCCTTCCACATGGCCGCGACAGCGACGGCCACGCGCGTGTGACTCTCGTCCGCGTTGTACCGGATCTCCGTCCGCAACGGCTTGCTCGCCGAATAGCCGGCCTGCGCGTACAACTTCCGTGCTGCAGCGACGCGCTGCTCCGTCTTCCACTTCGCCCACTCCGGCTCTTGCGGGCGATAGTTGTCGACGCCCGTCGGCACCCAGCCGTAAGCAGGCAGCTCGCCACGTCCGGTGACCGTCTGCGTCAGGCGTTCGCGGTCGATGGCCATGGCAAGCGCACGACGCAGAGCGGCGTTCTGTCCGAACGGCGGGCGGCGCAGGTTGAACCCGTAGTAATAGGTAGTGAGTTGCGGCGCGATGAAGAGCTCGCGCGGCAAGTTCTCACGAACCCATTGGAACTGTGCCGCCGGGACCACGTACGTGACATCCAGCTCATCCGCGCGATAACGGCGAAGCTCCGCAGCCTGGTCCGAGATGTGGTGGAACCTCACGACGTCGATGCGGTTCTGCGCGTCGTTCCAGTACTGGGGATTGCGCCTGAGAACCATGTGCGAGCCGATGGTCCAGCTCTCGAACACGAACGCACCGTTGCTGACCGCGACGCCGGGACGGCTGAACTCACGTCCATGTTTCTCGAGCGTCGGCCGGTGAACCGGGAACGTGCTGGGATGCGCGAGCACGCCGGGCAAATAAGGTGCCGGCGCACGCAGCTGAATCACCAAGGTGTGCTCATTCGGCGCAGAGACACCGAGGGTCTCTTTGCGGGCACGCCCCGCCGTGACCTCCGAGGCGTTCACGATTGCGTCGACGACCTGCGCGTACGGCGACGCGGTCTCGGGATCCACCAGTCGTCGCAGTGCAAACACGAAGTCTTCCGCAACCAGCGGATCGCCATTGGACCAGCGCAGGCCGGAACGGAGCGTGAAGGTGTAGGTCTTGCCGTCATCGCTCAGCGTCCAGGCACTTGCGGCTCCGGGCATGGGGCGTGCGTCGCCGTTGAGAGAAGTCAGTCCTTCGTACAGATCGCGCAGCACCGTGTGCTCGCTGTCCGTGCGCCCGCGCTGGGGATCGATCGATTCCGGCTCGTGACCGTTGCCGCGATTGAGAACGACCGGTTCGGCGGCGACGCGCGAAGGCGGCGTGGGTCCGCGCAGGGTGTTCCACAGGATTACGCCGACACCGGCAACGATGACGAGGAGGATCAGCCGGCGGATGATCAGCGACACGCCACCCGATGGCCGCGAGGTGTGCGTGACAGGAGGATGTCCGGTCACGCCGCGCGACTTCGCTTCTTCAGGTGCACGAGCAACAGCGACACGGCGGCTGGCGTGACACCAGGCACGCGGGCGGCCTGGCCGAGCGTGGCCGGACGCACCTGGCTCAGCCGCTGCCGCACTTCAGTCGATAGTCCCTTCACCGCCGAATAGTCGAGGTCCGTGGGCAACGCAGTTTCTTCGCTGCGCCGCTGGCGCTCGATCTCTTCCTGCTGTCGTTCGATGTAACCGGTGTACTTGGCCTGCACGTCGACCTGTGCGAGCACCTGCTCATAAACGCGATCGTCCTCGATCCACTCGCGCGGCATGCCGCCCACGACGGGCAGCGCCGTGAGTGCTGCGTATTTCACGCCGGGCCGGCGCAGAAGTTCGAACGCGTGATAGTCGCGCGTGAGCGGAGCGCCCAGCGTTTCTTGCGCAGTGCCTGTCGCCAGGTCGTGCGGGTGCACGACGACAGACGAGAGCCGTTCGATCTCGCGGTCCGTGGCGACTCGCTTGTTCTCGAAGACCGCCCAGCGCTCATCGTCCACGAGACCGAGCTCCCGGCCCTTCGGCGTCAACCGCAGGTCCGCATTGTCCTCGCGCAACAGCAGGCGATACTCAGCGCGGCTCGTGAACATGCGATATGGCTCCGCAGTGCCTCGCGTCACGAGGTCATCGACAAGCACGCCGATGTAGGCCTCGCTGCGCTTTGGGCACCAGGGCTCGCGTTCGCGCACGGACTGCACGGCATTGATGCCCGCGAGGATGCCCTGTGCGGCAGCTTCCTCGTAGCCAGTCGTGCCATTGATCTGCCCGGCGAAGAAGAGACCCGCGATCACTCGCGTCTCGAGGCTCGCCTTGAGGCCGCGCGGATCGAAGAAGTCGTACTCGATGGCATAGCCGGGCCGCGTGATGTGCGCGCGCTCGAACCCGCGGATGGTGCGCACGAACTCGTACTGCACATCGAAAGGCAGGCTGGTGGAAATCCCGTTCGGATACACCTCGTGCGTGGTCAGCCCTTCGGGCTCCACGAACACGTGATGCGACGCTTTGTCGGCAAAGCGCACGACCTTGTCTTCGACGGACGGGCAGTACCGCGGGCCCACACCTTCGATCCTGCCCGTAAACATCGGCGAACGATCGGTTGCGGCGCGAATGATTTCGTGCGTGCGCTCGTTGGTCGCCGTGATGTGGCACGGCAGCTCGCGCGGATGCTCGCTCCGACGGCCGAGCGCGGAGAACACGGGTTGCGGCTGGTCGCTCCACTGCTGCGTCATCACGCTGTAGTCGATCGTGCGGCCGTCGATGCGCGGCGGTGTGCCCGTCTTGAGTCGCGCCACCCGCAGGGGCATTTCACGGAGTCGCTCGGCAAGACGGTTTGAGGGCGGATCGCCCGCGCGTCCACCTGCGTGACTCTCCAAGCCGATGTGAATGCGACCGGCGAGAAAGGTGCCCACGGTGAGCACGACTGCGGGCGCTTCGAACTCGATGCCCGCCTGGGTTACGACACCGCGGATGCGGTCGCTCTCGATCCCTAGATCCGCGACCTCCTGCTGGAACAGCGTGAGGTTGGGCTCGGTTTCGAGCATCGAGCGAATCGCCTGGCGGTACAGCACGCGATCCGCCTGGGCGCGCGTCGCGCGGACCGCAGGCCCCTTGCTGGCATTGAGCACGCGGAACTGGATTCCGGCGCGGTCCGTGGCGCGGGCCATCGCCCCGCCGAGTGCATCGATCTCGCGAACGAGGTGACTCTTACCGATCCCCCCGATCGCGGGGTTGCAGCTCATTTGGCCGAGAGTCTCGATGGAATGCGTGAGCAGGAGTGTGCGAGCACCCATGCGCGCAGCAGCGAGCGCGGCCTCGGTGCCGGCATGGCCCCCGCCTACCACGATCACATCGAATGTCTCCGGAAACTTCATGCCTGGACTGCCAGAGGTCCTCACCAATGAGCGGGAGTGTAAGCAGTGGACTGCTGGGTGGCCAGAACCGGCCGGCGCACTTCCGACTGCAGACCCTGTTTTGAGGACCTGCGCCGCTTTTGTAAGGTTGCGCACTCGCCGGGGACTATGAAGGCCGAATGCGCACCACGCCCCAGTCCGATCTAACCGATGCCACCCTTGCCACAACGGCGGGTGACCGCAGGGCGAGTCTCGATAACCCCGATGACACGCCCGATCAAGCGCTCGAACCGCGGGCCCGGCTGCAGGCGCTCGTGCGCGTCCACGGACCGGCCGTCGCGCGGGTCGCCGCCCTGTATGAAAGCAATGCCGCGGACCGGCAGGACCTCGTGCAGCAGATCTGGCTCGCAGCCTGGCGCGCGTGGCCGGATTTCCGTGGGGAATGCTCCGAGCGGACGTTCCTGCTCCGCATCGCGCACAACCGCGCGGTCACCGCGCTGGTTCGCCGCAGGAGCGCGAGCCTCGGGCTGGAAGGAATTCCACAGGCGGAGATTGCAGAAATCCTGGGGATTACGGCCAGCAACGTAGCCGTGACCCTGCATCGCGCCCGCACTCGCCTGCGGGCCTGGCTGGAGGAGACGACATGAGCACGACGCTGCCCAACGACACCGAGGTCTGGTCGCAACTGTGGCGCCAGGTGGAATCCACTCCCGCGACACCCGACCTGCGCCAACTCGTCGCACGTGATTCCAGGCGGCTGTTCCTGGCTGTGGCCAGTGAATGTGTCGTCGCGATAGCGCTGCTCACCTGGTCGACGACCTTCGTGCTGGCCGATCCCTCGCTCGAGGGGTTCCTGTGGATTGGCTCGCTGCTCGCGTTCCTGGTCATCGCCTTCGCCTTCACCACCTGGAACCGCCGGGGTCTGTGGCGTGCGTCCGGGAATTCGACCAGCGCCTACGTCACTCTGTGCATCGACCGCTGTTATTCGCGCCTGCTCGCGGCCCGCTTCGCGATCTGGCTGCTGGCTGTCGAGTCGGTCTTTGTTGCGGGGTGGCGCTTGCTGCGCGCCGCACTCGATCCGACGGCGGGGGAAACGGCGCTCGGGCTCGCTACAGTGTTGGTGGGGCTGCTCCTGCTCAACGGTATCGTTATGCTGTGGGTTCGCTTCTACAGTGCGCGGGTACACGGTGAACTGGAGAGTTACAAGACGATGCGTGCATGGCTGAGCGCTACGTGAGGTCTTCAATCCTGCAGGGCCTGCTCGTCATTGGCCTCGCCGGCGTCCTGCTTCTCAGTTCGACTGCGGCGACCCCGGACGATCAACGGACGGGCGAACGGGCGGGGGGCGGATCCCGCCTCGAGCTGACCGAATGCCGGCTGCAGCATCCGCAGCGATTGCTGTCGATCGAGGCGCGCTGTGCGAACTTCGAGGTCCCCGAGAATCCCGCCGAGCCGGCGGGAAAACGTATCCCGCTGCGGGTCGCGGTCGTGCCCGCTCTGAACCGGCGGGCGGCAGCCGATCCGCTGTTCGTGCTTTCCGGCGGCCCCGGCCAGGCCGCGACCGACTTCTACGCAGCCACCGCGCCTGCTTTCGCGCGTGTGCAACGCGATCGGGACATCGTGCTGGTCGACCAGCGCGGCACCGGTGCGTCGAATCCGCTGACCTGCGAATACCCCGAAGAGGAAGAGCTGGCGGAGCTCACGAGCGAGCAGATCCGCAAACACACGCAGAGCTGCCTGGGTCTCGTGCGGCGCAAAGGGAATGTCGCGGTGTACACGACGAGTGTCGCCGTCCGTGACCTGGATGCGGTTCGAGCGGCGCTCGGCTACCAAAGCATCAATCTCTACGGTGTGTCGTACGGGACGCGCGTCGCGCAGCACTACCTGCGACGTTATCCGCAGCACACGCGGTCGCTCGTGCTCGACGGTGTCGTGCCACCGCAGCAGATCCTCGCGATCGACAGCTCACTGCAGGCGGAGCGAGCGCTGGCGGAGATCTTCGGCCGCTGCCTCGCGGACGACTCGTGCCACAGTGCCTTTCCCGATCCCGCCGCGCAGTTTCACAAGCTTCGCGACGAGCTCTCGCGCAAGGCCGCGCAGGTGACTGTCGCGGATCCAGTCGCCGGGACTGTGACGACCGAACCCTTCCGTCTCGTACACCTGCAGACGGCGGTGCGTCTGCTCAGCTATTCACCCGATCGCGCGGCGCTGCTGCCGCTTCTCATCTATGAAGGCGCGCGCAACAACCTGGCGCCATTGGCGGCCCAGGCGAAGATGGTCTCGGAGAGCATCGCGCAGACCATCAGCTACGGAATGCACCACTCCGTCGTGTGCACTGAGGACGCGCCTTTCTTCATGAGCAGCGCCGTCGATCGGCATCGACTGGAACAGACCTACCTGGGAACTACGCAGCTGGACGGGCTGATCGCCATCTGCGAGGTGTGGCCCCGTGGCCTGGTGGATCCGGATTTTCACGCCCCGCTGGTGAGCGACGTCCCCGTGCTGCTGCTTTCGGGTTCGGCCGATCCCGTGACACCACCCCCGTACGGCGAGCTCGCGCGCCAGAAGCTGCGCAATGGCCTGCACCTCGTCGTCGAAGGCCAGGGTCATGGGCAGATCGTGGTGGGCTGCATGCCACGCGTGGTCGCTGACTTCATCAGCGCGGGCAGCACGGAGGATCTCGACAGTGAATGCATCAAGCAGGTGACGCCGACACCCTTCTTCACGTCCTTTGCGGGGCCGCCACCGTGATCGAGCTGGAGAAGCTGCAGAAATCGTTCGGCTCGGTGCAGGCGCTGCGCGATGTTTCCTTCACTGCGCAGGACGGGCGGATCACCGGCCTCCTCGGCCCCAACGGCGCCGGCAAGTCCACGACGCTTCGCATCCTGAGCACGCTGCTGCAGCCCGACGCGGGCTCGGGCCGCATCGATGGACAGGACATCGTCAGCGACCCACTGGGTGCGCGCCGGCGCATCGGCGTACTGCCGCACTCGAGCGGGCTCTACCCGAACCTGACTGGCCGCGAAAACGTCGAGTACTACGGCCGGTTGCATGGGTTGACGGAGCAGGTCATCGAAAGCCGCACCGCGGAGCTGATCGCGCTGCTCGAGATGCGCGATTTCGTGGACCGCCGGGCTAAGGGTTACTCGCAGGGCCAGAAGCTCAAAGTCGCGATCGCCCGCGCCCTGGTGCATTCCCCGCGCAACGTGGTGCTCGATGAGCCAACCAATGGGCTCGACGTCATGGCGACGCGCGCGCTGCGCAGCCTGATCCGCGAGCTGCGCGAACGCGGACACTGCGTCCTGTTCTCGAGCCACGTCATGCACGAAGTGGCCACCCTCTGCGACGAGGTCGTGATCATCGCCGGGGGCGTGGTCGTCGCGCACGGCAGCCCGGAGGAGCTGCGCACGCGCATGGGCGCTTCGAGTTTCGAAGACGCGTTCGTCGCGGCGATCGGCACACACGAGGGCCTGGAGTGATGCGCCGCCTCGGCACCATCATCGGCAAGGAGCTGGTGGAAAACTTCCGCGAGCGCCGCGCCCTGCTCTCCGCGCTGCTCTTCGGACCGCTGTTTGGCCCGTTCCTGTTCGCGATCATGATTTCACTGCTGCTCGACAAGGCAGTGGCGGAGTTCGACCAGCGCGTGGAGCTCGCGGTGAGCGGCACGGAGAAGGCGCCGAACCTGGTGAGGTTCCTCGAGCAGCACGACGTCACCGTGAAGCCGGTGCGTTTCGATGCCGACGCCGCGCGGGGCAACATCCGCGACGGCACCCATCCGCTGATCCTGATGATTCCGGATGAGTATCCCGAACGGCTCCGCAACGGCGTGCCTGCCCAGTTGCAGCTCTTTTCGGACGGGTCCGACAACAAGACCGGCAAGTACGCGCATCGGGTGCGCCAGGTGATCGAAGGCTACGGGTCGCAGATCGGCTCGATGCGCCTGCTCGCCCGGGGCGTCAATCCCGAAGTCGCGCGCGCCGTGGTGGTCGATGACGTCGACGTGTCGACGCCCGCCGGACGCTCGCTGCTCGTGCTCGGCATGATGACGTACTTCATCCTGTTCGCGATGCTGATGGGCGGTTTGTACCTCGCCATCGATGCCACTGCGGGCGAGCGCGAGCGGGGCTCACTGGAATCGCTGCTCACGCTCCCGGTGAGACGCCAGACCCTGATCTACGGCAAGATCCTCGCGACCTGCCTGTACATGATGCTTTCCCTGGCCATCACGCTACTCGCCTTCGCCATCAGCCTGCGCTTCGTCGAGCTCGAACGCATGGGGATGTCCGCCAATTTCGACTGGCTGGTCGCGGGCAAGGTGTTCCTCGTCGTGGCACCGTTCGTGCTGCTCGGCGCTTCGCTCATGACCGTGGTTGCATCATTTACTCGCAGCTACAAGGAAGCGCAGAGCTATCTCACCGTCGTCCTGCTCGTTCCCACGTTGCCCATCGTGTTCGCAGGCCTGTATTCGTTGCGGCCGACGCCCACGCTCATGGCAATTCCCAGCCTGAGCCAGCACCTGCTGATGACCGGCCTGCTGCGTGACGAACCCCTCCAGACGATGCACATCTGGATTTCGGCCGGCGCAACCATCGTGATCGGGCTGTTGCTCGCGTGGCTGGCCGGGCGCCTCTACCGGCGCGAGGCCATCCTCGGCTGATTTATTGACTGGCCCTCTGAAAGGCCGCCAGCGTAGCGGTCCCGCAGCTGTGTCCGGATCGCGACAGGTTCGCTGCGCCGCTCCCCTACAGTGTCGTCCCCTAGGGGAAAACCGCAGAAAACATCCCATGCTTCGCGCATGGTGACATTCCAGCGACCGGCGTACTTTGCCGCCCCGAGAACAAGAGGTTCTCGGGCGGTCCGCAATCCCACCTGTGCGCGACCGCCCATTCATTCCCCTGACCTCGCTGGAACTGCAAATGCGCAAGACCGTCATGCAAACGAAAATGGGCCCGAACGTTGGACTGGTGCTGTTCCTCGTTGCCGTGTATCTCGCGTTCGTCGTGTGGATGTACGTCAGCGAACCGCTGCTCCTCGCGGTGTTCGGCGCGGCACTCGTGCTGATCTGGCTGCGCGATGCGGGACCCCGGCTCTATCGAAGACTGGCCGTGCAACGCGAAGCCGCCGGGTTCAGCGGCGAAGCTTCGCGATAATCCCCTGGCCGCGCCGCTGCAGACGTGGCAGCGCCGGTCCCTGGACCCACGCCCGTCGAGCTCCGAACGGGCGACCTGGTTGAAGTAGACTCGTAACGGCAACGGCGCCCAGCGAGCACCTCTCGGCGATGACTCATGGACGCGCCAGCTCCGGCTAGCGCGTCTTTCTTTTTTACGACTCCTGCCTGAGCAACAGCAGAAACCTGCCGATGTGCCGGTCCACGTAGTCGCGCGCCTCCACTTCGAACCGGTTGGCGCGATAGCCCCGCCGCAGCCATTCCCACACGTAGGTCGTGCGCGTCAGGCGCCCGGTGCGCCATTGCTTGACGACGTGAAAATACTCGTGCAGCACCAGCGCGGGATCGCCGGCGAACTCCTCGACCGTGCCGCGCAGGTAGATGCGATCGCGGCGCGTGGTCGCGTGCATGCGCGGATGCCAGCGCACGCGCCAGGAGTTCTCGACGAAGCGGACGTGCTCAGCCGCCGCGCCGAAGATGCGAATCACGGCAGCTCGAAGCGACACTGGCAAGGTCTCGAGCCCGCAATCACGCGGCTTCACGAATAGCATGACGCCGAGTGTATGCCCTGCGGCGCGTATTCGTACGCGCCGATGTCGCTGCGCGCGTCTTGAGCAGGTGCCCGATGAAGGCGTGGTGCGAGTAGTTGTGCCGGAAGATCAAGAGAGTAACTGCGCAGCGTTGGCGTGGCGCTGTTCCGCTACTTGCCGATGCAGAAGGTCGAGAAGATCCGGCCGAGCAGATCGTCGCTGGTGAACTCGCCCGTGATTTCAGCCAGGGCCTGCTGTGCCAGCCGCAACTCTTCGGCCATGAGTTCGCCCGCACGCCGCTGCTCGAATGCTGAGAGCGCCAGCATCACGTGCCGGCGTGCCCGCGAAAGGGCGTCCAGGTGACGGCGCCGTGCTGAAACACCGCCCGCCTCGGTCGGCAAGAATCCCATGCATTCCTTCAGGTGACTGCGCAGCGCATCGATCCCGGTGCCGGTTGCTGCAGAAACGCGAATCTGCGGGACCTCTGCCGGGCCTGTTGCCTCGCCGGCCGGCTCTTTCGTCAGGTCGACCTTGTTGAACACGAGCGTAATGGGCACTCCAGCCGGGAGGCGCGCACGTTCCGCCTCAAAAGAGGCAGCCTGCGGATCCATCGCGGCGTCGATCACAAAAAGGATGCGGTCCGCCCGCGTCATTTCCTGGCGAGCGCGGCGCACACCCTCGGCTTCGATGTGATCCGCGCTGTCGCGAAGACCCGCCGTGTCGAGCAGGTGTAGCGGCATCCCATCGATGGCGAGCCGCTCACGAAGCACATCTCTTGTCGTTCCAGGTGTGGCCGTAACAATTGCCGCCTCGTAGCCGGCGAGCCGGTTCAGCAGCGTGGACTTGCCGGCATTGGGCGCCCCAGCAATGACGACTGTCATCCCATCACGTAACAACTGGCCCTGCCGTGCCTGGTTCTCGACGTTGTCGAAACTCGCGAGGAGCTGCGTGACCTGCTGCTGCACCTGCGGGTCCGCGAGGAAATCGACTTCCTCCTCGGGAAAGTCGATGGCCGCCTCGACGAAGGTCCGCAGGGCGGTGATGCCCTCCACCAGTCCGTGCACGAGCGTCGAGAACTCGCCCTGCAACGAACGCATCGCAGCCCGGGCCGCCTGCGCGGAGCCACTGTCGATCAGATCCGCGATGGCTTCGGCCTGGGCGAGATCGAGCCGGTCGTTGAGAAAGGCGCGTTGCGAGAATTCGCCCGGGTTCGCCAGCCGCGCTCCCTGCTCCAGCACCCGCTTTACCAGCAGGTCGAGCACCACGGGGCCGCCATGTCCGTGCAATTCGAGGACCGGCTCGCCGGTGAAGGAATTCGGTTCGGGAAAGTAGAGGGCGATCCCGTCGTCGATGGCCTCGCCCTGCGAGTCGCGAAAACGCTTCAACGTGGCAACGCGCGCCTGCGGCAGTTCACCCAGCACGGCTCGCGCGATGTCGGGCACGCGCGGACCCGAAACGCGCACGACGCCGATGCCGCCCCGGCCCGGCGGGGTGGCGGCCGCAACGATCGTGTCTGCCTGGTTCGTCATGACGAAGCGGCCGGGCAGTGAGCCCGGCCGCCGTGTTTTGCCGGTGCCCGTGGTGGGCAAGCCTAGCGCGGTTCCGGTCTTGCTATTCCGTCTTCTGCTTCTTCGCCGCGGCTTCGACGACGCGGTTGATGCGCCACTGCTGTGCGATGGACAGCACGGTGTTGGTAAGCCAGTAGAGCACCAGGCCGGAGGGGAACCAGGCGAACATGACGGTCATGATGATCGGCATGAACGCGAAGACCTTCGCCTGCACAGGGTCGGGCGGTGCCGGGTTCAGCTTGTACTGCCCGAACATCGCCGCACCCATCAGGAGCGGCAGGATGAAGAACGGGTCGCGCGACGACAGGTCGTCGATCCAGAGCATGAAGGGCGCCTGGCGCATTTCCACGCTCTCGAGCAGCACCCAATAGAACGCGAGGAACACCGGGATCTGGATCAGGATCGGCAGGCAGCCGGCCAGCGGATTGATCTTCTCGCGCTTGTACATTTCCATCATCGCGCGGCCGAGCTGCTCGCGGTCGTCCTTGTAGCGGTCCTGGATGTTCTTGATGCGCGGCGCGAGCGCTCGCATCTTCGCCATGGAACGGCCGCTCGCTTCGCTCAGCGGATAGAAGAGCAGCTTGAGCAGCGCCGTGACCAGGACAATGGCCCAGCCCCAGTTGCCGACGACGTTGTGGACCCACTGGAGCGCGATGAACAACGGCTTGGCGAGGAACCAGAGCGCGCCGTAGTCCGCGACGCGCGAGAGTTCGGGGTGCACGTCCTCCAGCTGTTCCTGCAACTTCGGACCCGCGAACGATTCTTCGCTCAGGACCAGGCGGCCACCGGGCTCGACGGTCTGCGGCGGACCCACCGCGGTGAGCTGGAAGCGTCGGTTCTGGACGTTGAGATTGAACGTGTAGGGCTGCTTCGGCGCCGGAACGGCGGCGGCGACGAAGTGGTGCTGCATGGCCCCGATCCAGCCATCCGTCACGGTGCCGGAGAAGTTGCGGTCGTCCTCGTCCTCGATATCCAGCTTGCGGTACTTCTTGCCGTCGTACATCGCAGGACCCGCCGTCGCGTAGGACTCGGGGTCGAACATCGACCGGTCGACTTCCGGCTGGTCGCGCACGATCTGGAGGTACGAAGACGCGCGCCAGGGCTGCGTGCCGCGGTTTTCGATTTCGTACGCGATCGGGACGTCGTAGCGGCCGCGGCGGAAGGTGTAGGTCTTCGTGACCGTCACCCCGTTCTCGCCCGTCCAGGTGAGCGGCACGACCAGCGTGTCCTGTCCGGAGGGCAGCTGGTATTCGGTGGCGGGCGCCGTGAACCGCGCCAGGTGATCCGGCTGGTTTCCGGCGGTACCGCTCGTCAGGCCGGACTGGAAGACAAACTCGGGCGCGCCCGATCGCCTTTCGAACAGCCGGACGAGGCCGGGCTCGCCTTTGCGCTTCGCGTATTGCAGCAGGTCCTGGCGAACAAACTCCCCGCCCTGGAGGCTAATGTCGACGTCTATGACATCAGTGACGACTCGCACCGCCCCCGCGCCGGCATCGACGGGCGCTTGGGCAGGAACATCAGTGGGTGCTAGCGTGGTCGTGCCGGGAGCTGGCGTTTGCGTGGACGGCAATCCGGGAGCTGTCTGACCGAGACCCGGGGGTTGCGCCGGCGCTGGCCCATCGGATTGCGGACCCGAGGAGGCAGCCGGTGTCGACGATGGCGCCGGGTGGTAGTCCTTCATCCAGGCGTCGTAGAGAAGCCAGCCGACGAGTGCCAGGGCAGCCCAAAGGAAGATGCGTTGGTTGGCCATTGTCGACTTGTTCTTAGGAGTGTCGGTCGTGCACAAGGCAGTGCCCGTGCGCGGAATCAGTGTCGGCTGGTACTGGGTCGAAGCCGCCTGGATGCCACGGGTGGCAGCGAGCGACTCGTCGCGCGGTCAGCCAGGTGCCCTTCATAGCGCCGAAACGTTGCAGCGCCTCGAGCGAGTACGCCGAGCAGCTCGGATAGAAGCGGCAGGTGGGGCCAATGAACGGGCTCAGGAGCCAGCGATAGCCCTTCACCAGAAAGATGAGCACAGCGCGCATGCGTTGTCAGTCAGCTCTGCGGCTTTGAAGGTGCCGGCATGGCAGCGATAACGCTGAAGAGGCGTTCCGCGTCCTGTCGCAGACCGGGAGCCGGCGCATCGCGCGCCGCTGCTCGCGCGGACACCACAATGTCCACGGGGGGCAGCTCGTGCTGGCGCAGTCGGAAAACTTCGCGCACCACCCGGCGGATCCGATTGCGGGAGACCGCATTGCCAACGGTGCGTGCGGCGATCGCGAGACCAAGGCGGGCGTGAGCGAGCGAGTTCGCGCAAACCGCGGCCTGGAAGAACGCTTGTGTACACCGCTGGCCGCGCCGGTAGACATGTTCGAACTCCGCCTTGTGGCGGAGACGCTGACCGGCCGTGAATGTGAGTGAGGCGATTCTCTCGCGTCCGGCGCGTGCCTCAAGGAATGAGGCGCTTGCGCCCCTTGGCGCGACGCCGCCTCAGCACCTGGCGTCCGCTCTTGGTCGCCATGCGGGCGCGAAAGCCGTGCGTCCGCTTGCGGCGCACTTTGCTGGGCTGGTAAGTACGTTTCATGGCGTCACGAGAAGAAAAGGCGCCAAGTGTCCGGCGCGAAAAGGCGGCAAGAGTACGCACCGCACCGTGGACTGTCAACAAATTGACTGCAAAGGAAAAACGATCGCGCGCCGATGCGGCGATGCGTGTCGCGCGGCGTTCACATCGTGCGTACTTTTTGAGGTAGCGTACCCTGCATTGCCGTTATAGACTTTCGCGCCTCGCTTGAATCTGTCATCCCGTTGCTGCTCGCGGAGTCGCGCTCTTGGAAGCGTCGCTGTGGAATCGCTGTCTCCGCATGCTCGAATCGGAGATTCCTGAGCAGCAGTTCAATACCTGGATTCGTCCGCTGCAGGCCGTCGAAGAAAACGGCGTGCTGCGCCTGCTTGCGCCCAACCGTTTCGTGGTCGATTGGCTCACGCAGAACCTGCGCGGCCGCATCGAAGAGCTCGTAGGCGCCGTCGCTGACACGCGCGCGCCACAGATCCAGCTCGAGGTCGGTTCGCGGGCGATCACCCCCCAACCCGTGACCGCGCCGCCGGTCAATGGAGGCAAGCTCAAGCGCGAACCGATGGTGCTGGGCGGCCGGCTGAACCCGGATTTCACCTTTGAGCACTTCGTCGAAGGCAAGAGCAATCAGCTCGCCAAGGCTGCGGCCCAGCAGGTCGCCGCCAACCCGGGCCGAGCCTACAACCCGCTGTTCATTTACGGCGGCGTCGGACTGGGAAAGACGCACCTCATGCATGCCGTCGCGAACGTAATCCGCAGCCGGAATGCCGACGCGCGGGTCGCGTACGTGCACTCGGAGCGGTTCGTCAGCGACATGGTCAAGGCGCTCCAGCACAACACCATCAACGAGTTCAAGACGGCGTATCGCACGCTCGATGCGCTCCTCATCGACGACATCCAGTTTTTCGCCGGCAAGGACCGCTCCCAGGAAGAATTCTTCCACACCTTCAATACGCTGTTGGAAGGCCAGCAGCAGGTCATCCTCACGTGCGACCGTTACCCGAAAGAGGTCGCGGGCCTGGAAGAACGGCTCAAATCCCGCTTCGGCTGGGGTCTCACGGTGGCCATTGAGCCGCCGGAGCTCGAGACCTGCGTCGCCATCCTCATGAGCAAGGCTGCAGCAGCCAAGGTCGAGCTGCCCCAGGAAGTCGCTTTCTTCATCGCCAAGCGCATTCGCTCGAATGTCCGTGAGCTGGAAGGCGCATTGCGACGCGTAGCGGCCAACTCGCAGTTTACCGGCCGCCCGATCACGCTCGATTTCGCCAAGGAAGCGTTGCGCGACCTGCTCGCGCTGCAGGACAAGCTGGTTACCGTCGAGAACATCCAGAAGACGGTCGCGGAGTACTACAAGATTCGCGTCGCCGACCTGTTGTCGAAGCGGCGCAGCCGTTCCATCGCGCGGCCGCGCCAGGTTGCGATGGCGCTCGCCAAGGAACTGACGAGTCACAGCCTGCCGGAGATCGGGGATGCCTTCGGTGGGCGCGATCACACGACCGTGCTGCATGCGTGCAAGCGCATCAAGGAGCTGCGCGAGTCGGAGACTCGCATGGGCGAGGACTACATGAACCTGTTGAGAACTCTGGCCGGATGACGGTGGATTCCCTGTGAGTCAAACTGTGGATAAAGTTACCCACAATTGAATCACAGCTTGCGGAGAACCTCGCAACGGCACGTCAACAGGGTTCATCCGCGCGCAACAGGTTGAGGCAATGGCGCCTGCTGCGGTTCTACACAGCGAAACTGCCCTCTATAACAGCTATAACAAGTTCGAAACATCGCATTCAATGGAGACAAGATGAAGTTCACCGCCGAACGCGAAACCATTCTTCAGCCGCTCCAGTCCGTCATCGGTGTCGTCGAGCGTCGGCAGACCATGCCCATCCTCGCGAATGTGCTGCTCTCGGCGAAGAACGGAAAGCTCTCCATTACGGCGACGGATCTGGAAGTCGAGCTCGTCGCCACGAGCGCGGTCACGGTACAACAGGCCGGCGACATCACTGTGCCTGGACGCAAGATGCTCGACATCTTTCGCGCGCTGCCGGAAAAGGCGAACGTCACGTTCTCACTCGATGGTGAGAAAGTGACTCTGCGCGCGGGTCGCAGTCGCTTCACGCTGTCGAGTCTTTCCGCGAACGAGTATCCGACGGTTGAAGAGATCAATGCGCTGCAGACCTTGAAGATCGCGCAGGCGGAGATGCGGCGCCTTCTGGACCAGACGCACTTTTCGATGGCTCAACAGGACGTCCGTTACTACCTCAACGGCATGCTCCTGGAGACGGAGGGCTCAGTGTTGCGCGCTGTGGCAACAGATGGGCATCGATTGGCGCTCTGCGAGTTGACAATGGAGGCGAAAGCCAAGACGGGACAGCAAGTGATCCTGCCTCGAAAGGGCGTCCTGGAGCTGCAACGGATCCTGGGGAGCGAGGGCTCCGTGGAACTGTCGATCGGAACCAACCACGTTCGCGCCCAGATCGGCGAAATTCGCTTTACTTCGAAGCTGATCGATGGACGTTTCCCGGAGTATGGCCGCGTCATCCCCGCGGCGCCCGCGAAGAAGGTCAAGGCGGACCGCGACTCGCTTCGCCAGGCACTGCAGCGGACGGCGATTCTCTCGAACGAGAAATACCGCGGCATCCGGCTCGCCGTAAAAACCAACGCGGTCGTCATCCAGGCGCACAACCCGGAACAGGAAGAGGCCGAGGAAGAACTCGAGGTCACCTACCAGGGTGACGAAGTCGAAGTCGGCTTCAACGTGAATTACCTGCTCGATGCGCTGGGCGCGATCGATGGCACTGAAGTAGAGCTCGGGCTGACCGATGCGAATAGCAGCTGCCTGATCAGCGGCCCGGGCGCGGCGTCGTGCAAGTACGTCGTCATGCCCATGCGCCTATAACCACCCAAGGAAGGTTGGCAAGGCAGCCAATGCTTCCCTGGGGACCGGAAACGCTCGAGTGCCCCTTGAATCCCTGCAGTTGCAGGACTTTCGCTGTTTTGCCGACGCGGAGCTAACGCTCGACCCTCAGTTGACCCTGGTGACCGGCCCCAATGGCGCCGGCAAGTCCAGCGTCCTCGAGGCGATCTACCTGTTGGGCCGCGGACGCTCCTTCCGAACCACGCATGCGGGCCACTTGGTTCGATCCGGCTCTCCCGGCGCGCAGGTCATCGGCACTGTGCTGAAGGGCGGGCGCGCATTGCCCGTTGGGATCGAGCTCCAGGGGGATCACGTCCTGGCCCGCGTATCGGGCCGGCCTGCGGAAACGCTGGCCGAACTGAGCACGGTACTGCCCGTGCAGGTCATCGAGCCGGGAATCCACAAGCTGATCGAGGAAGGTCCGTTGCGTCGCCGACGGTTCCTCGATTGGGGAGTGTTCCACGTGGAACCTGCCTATCTGCGCGACTGGCAGCGATTTCATCGAGCGCTTCGCCAGCGGAACGCGGCTCTGCGAGCGAACGCCCCGGACGAGAGCCTCGATCCATGGGATGAGGAAGTGGCATCCAGTGGAGCTGCCGTCGCCCAGGCGCGCGCCCGTTACGTCGAGGTACTCGGTCCGTACTTGCTCGCTGCCACGGAGGCGCTGTTGGGTGAGACCGTCACCGTGAGTTACACCCCGGGATGGTCAGCTGAAAAGTCGCTCGCGGAATCATTGGCGCGGGGCAGGGACCGCGATCGGCAGCGAGGCACGACGATGGCTGGGCCCCATCGATCCGACCTCGCCATTCGCCGCTTGGCGGCGCCGGCGCGCCAGACTGTTTCGCGTGGACAGCAGAAGCTGCTGGCCGCGGCACTGGTCCTGGGGCAGTTGAGATATCACGCAGAAACGCAGGGCTTGCGGGTCACGCTGCTACTGGACGATCCGGCTGCGGAGCTCGATGCGCACAGAATGGAGCGACTGGTCGCGCAGGTGCGCCAGCTACCGGTCCAGCTCGTCATCACGGCGCTCCATGACGACTTTCGAGCGCTTGGCGCGGCGGGGCGATTGTTCCACGTGGAACCGGGCGGAAAGGCGAGGCTGGTATAATGCGCGCCCCGCAATGAAGGTCTCCCATGGCTGAAAACGACGTCTACGACTCAAGTAAAATCAAGGTCTTGAAGGGTCTCGACGCGGTGCGGAAACGCCCCGGCATGTACATCGGCGACACCGACGACGGCACCGGGCTTCATCACATGGTGTTCGAGGTCGTGGACAACTCGATCGATGAGGCCTTGGCGGGGTATTGCACCCGGATCGTCGTCACCATCCATGCGGACGAATCGATTACCGTGTTCGACAACGGCCGCGGAATTCCTGTCGATATTCACCCGGAAGAGGGCCGTTCTGCGGCCGAAGTGATCATGACCGTCCTGCACTCGGGCGGTAAGTTCGATGACAGCTCCTACAAAGTCTCCGGCGGCCTGCATGGGGTCGGCGTTTCGGTCGTGAATGCGCTCTCCGAGTACCTGAGCCTGACCATCTCGCGCGACGGTAAGCGGCATCACCAGGACTATCGCCTGGGCGAGCCCGTGGCACCGCTCGCGGTGGTGGGCGAGGCCTCCGAACGGGGCACGACCATTCGCTTCAAGCCGAGCGCCACGATCTTCACCAATATCGAATTCAACTACGAGTTGCTGGCCAAGCGGCTGCGGGAGCTCTCGTTCCTCAATTCGGGTGTACGCATCGAGCTGGTCGACGAGCGCGAGGAGAAGAAGGACGTCTTCGAATACCAGGGCGGTATCGAGGCGTTCGTGAAGTATCTGAATCGCAGCCGCACGCCGATCCACGACTCGATTTTTTCTTTCCGCACCGAGCAGGGCGGCGCCGTCGTGGAAGTGGCGATGCAGTGGAACGACTCCTACCAGGAGAGCATGTACTGCTACACCAACAACATTCCGCAGAAAGACGGCGGCACGCACCTGGCGGGCTTCCGGAGCGCGCTCACGCGCACCCTCAACAGCTACATCGAGAAAGAAGCCTCGGCGAAAAAGGAAAAGATCGTCACCAGCGGCGACGACTCGCGCGAAGGACTGACGGCAATTCTCTCGCTGAAATTGCCGGATCCGAAGTTCTCGTCGCAGACGAAGGACAAGCTCGTTTCTTCCGAAGTGAAGGCGATCGTCGAATCCGCGGTCGCGGCGCGGCTCGAGGAATATCTGCTCGAGAAGCCGCAGGACGCGCGCGCGATCGTGGCGAAGATCATCGAGGCCGCCCGTGCCCGCGAAGCTGCGCGCAAGGCGCGCGAAATGACGCGGCGAAAAGGCGCGCTCGATTTCGCAGGGCTGCCGGGCAAGCTGGCCGACTGCCAGGAAAAAGATCCGGCGCTGTCCGAGATGTTTCTCGTCGAGGGCGATTCCGCCGGTGGCTCGGCCAAGCAGGGCCGCGATCGGCGCACCCAGGCCATCCTGCCGCTGAAAGGCAAGATTCTGAACGTCGAGAAGGCGCGCTTCGACAAGATGCTCTCATCCGCCGAAGTGGGCACGCTCATCACTGCACTGGGCTGCGGGATCGGGCGAGATGACTTCGATATCACCAAGCTTCGCTATCACCGCATCATCATCATGACGGACGCGGACGTGGACGGCTCGCACATCCGCACCCTGCTGCTGACTTTCTTCTACCGGCAGATGCCGGAGCTGATCGAGAAAGGGCACATCTACATCGCGCAGCCGCCGCTCTTCAAAGTGAAGAAGGGCAAGCAGGAACAGTACGTCAAGGACGAATCCGAACTGCGATTGCTGCTGCTCAACTCGGCGCTCGACAACGCGAAGCTGCACGTCACTACCGATGCACCGGCGTTGCAGGGCGCGGGCCTCGAGCAACTCGCGCGCCGCGATCTCGAAGTGCGGGCAATCATCGAGCGCTGGTCGCGCCGCTACGACGAGCACGTGCTCGAGCAACTGATGTACTTGCCCGAGATCACAGCCGCAGCGTTCGACAGCGCTGACGCACTCCGCGACTGGTGCCGCAAGCTCGAAGGCCGTCTCAACGCGCTCGACGATGCGACGCGCTCGTATCGCGTCGAGGTTCATGCGAGCGCCGATGGCGCACCTCAGCGCATCGACGTACATCGCGTCGAGCACGGACTCACGACGGTGAAACACATCCAGCGCGAGTTCTTCGATTCAGCGGAGTACCGTCGCATCGCCGAGCTCGGCAAGACACTCTCGGATCTCTTCGGTCCTGGTGCATACGTCGCGAAAGGTGAGGACCGCCACGACGTCTCGAGCTTCCGGGAGGCGATGGCCTGGCTGGTCGAGCAGGCCCGCAAGGGCCAGACGATCCAGCGCTACAAGGGACTCGGTGAAATGAACCCGGGACAACTCTGGGACACGACCATCAATCCCGAGTCGCGCCGGCTGATGCAGGTGAAGATCGAGGACGCTGTCGCGGCCGATGACATCTTCACCACGCTGATGGGCGACCAGGTCGAGCCGCGGCGCGAGTTCATCGAGAAGAACGCGCTGGCGGTCGCCAACCTCGACATCTGAGTCGGTTTGTCGCTTTGGTGATCGACAATCGGCGGCTACCAACGCCGGTTGGCGACACGCAGGTTTACTTTAGGACGAGCAATCGGGCCTCAGTCGGCCACCCGCTTGCATCTCAGGTTTCGCCGCCGCCCTCGGCGATGAGCCGCGCCACGGTTGTTTCCACCCACTCCTGCACGCGAGCGTTGACCTCGCGCGGATCGAGATCGCCAGCCTCGAAAGGCGGGCCGATCACGACGCGGATGCAGCCTGGCTTTTTCATGAGTCCGCGGCGCGGCCAGAACTGCGCGGCGTTGTGAGCGACGGGCACGATCACGTGCCCCGTCTCCTTCGCGAGCAACGCTCCGCTGATTCCGTACTTGCGTGTCTGCCCCAGCGGCATGCGCGTGCCTTCCGGAAAAATGATCACCCAGAGTCCGTCCGCGAGCCGTTGCCGGCCCTGCTCGATGACCTGGTTGACCGCGGCATGTCCGGCGCCGCGATCCACGGCGATGGGCTTGAGAACCTTCAGTCCCCAGCCCACCAGCGGGACGTACATCAGCTCGTGCTTCAGCACCCAGCACTGGCGCGGAAAGATCACCATCTGCGAGATCGTTTCCCACGACGAGGAATGCTTCCACAGGGTGATGTGATTTCCCGCCGGCAATCGCTCGCGTCCCTCCACGACGTACTCGAGACGGCAAAGCACCTTCAGCAACCACATCAGCAATCCGGCCCACGCGCGCGCCATCTGGAAGTGAGCGCGATGGGGCAGGAAGAACATGAGCGTGATCGCGAGACCCCAGACGGGCGTCGTGAGGAACAGGAGGAAGGTGAAGACCAAAGAACCGACGAACTGCACGAAGCGGCGGGCCCGGCTTGCGTCCCAGGCGCGGGGTTGGACGCCAGGACTCGTGTTCATCGCGAGCTAGGCCTGGCCGGGCAGGCGGGAAAGGTCCGCCACTTCCAGGAAGGCGTTGCGCACGCTGCCCAGCAGGCGCAGGCGATTCGCGCGCACGGCAGCGTCCTCGTCCATCACCATCACTTCGTCGAAGAAACGGTCCACGGGTTCGCGCAAGCCGGCGAGGGTGCGTAGCCCCTCGGTGTACTCGCGGCCGGCGAACTGCCGGTTCGCCTCGACACCGAGGGAGTCGAGACGCGCGGAAAGATCGCGCTCGCGATCGTGCTTGAAGAGCTCGGCCTGGGCTCGGCCCTCGGGCAGCGTGCCCGCCTTCTTCAGGATGTTCGCGATGCGCTTGTTTGCCGATGCCAGGCTCGCGGCCGCGTCGAGCTTCAGAAACTCCGAAAGCGCGCGCAAGCGTGCGTCGAAGTCGACCGGCGAAGCGGGCTTGTTGGCGAGCACGGCATCGAACATCTCCGTGGTCACGGTGAACCCGCCATTGCCCTCGAGGTAGTAGGCGCGCAGCCGTTCCATGACGTAATCGTAGACGCTGCTGACAACAGCCGTCGCCTCAGGCGGTGGTTTGTTAGAGCCACCCGCATCAGAGCGAGCTATATCCGCTCGAATTCGGTCGTGTGCGGCCTTCAGGAAGTCCGGAAGGCTGAGGTCGATTTTTCGCTCGATCAGCATGCGCAGCACGCCAAGCGCGGCACGTCGCAAGCCGAACGGATCCTTGGTACCGCTCGGTTTCTGGTCTACCGCGAAGATGCCGGTGATGGTGTCGATCTTGTCCGCGATCGAGACCGCCAGGCCGATCGTCGTCGCGGGTAGTGCGTCGCCGGCGAACCGGGGCAGGTAGTGCTCGGCGATCGCTGCGGCGACCTCGTCCGGCTCGCGGTCATGCAACGCGTAGTAGCGACCCATGGTCCCTTGCAGCTCCGGAAACTCGCCGACCATCGCGGTCAGCAGGTCGCACTTGGCAAGCTCGGCCGCCCGACTGGCGAGCGCCGCATCTCCGCCGATGCGCCCGGCCAGCTCACTGGCGAGCTCGCGGACGCGGCCGGTCTTGTCGCCCAGGGATCCGAGTCGCGCCTGGAAAGTGACCCGCGAGAGTTCGGGTACCCGCTCCGCCAGCGGACGCTTGCGATCGACATCGAAGAAGAAGGCGGCATCGCTCAGCCGCGGGCGCACGACTCGCTCGTTCCCGCCGCGGACCTGTGCGGGGTCGCGGCTCTCGATATTGCTGACTGCGACGAATGCAGGCAGCAGTCGGCCTTGCGACTCCACCGGGAAGTACCGCTGATGATCCTGGAGCGTGGCGACGAGAACTTCCCGTGGCAGCTCGAGAAAGCGCGGCTCGAAGTGACCCGCCAGGGGAACCGGCCATTCGACCAGTGCCGTGACCTCGTCGAGCAACTTGTCGGAGAGCAGGGCATCGCCGCCCGCTTCGGCAGCCACTCGCTGGACCCCTTCGCGGATCATCTGTCGACGCGTCGCGAAATCGCCAACTACGTAGCCGCGCTTCTGCAAGGCCCCGGCATAGCTGCCCGGACTCGAGATGCGCAATGGCTTGGGCGCGTGAAAACGATGGCCCCGCGTCACGTTGCCCGTTTCGACCTCCAGGATGCGGCCCGGAATCACTTCATTGCCGAACAAGAACACGACCCAGTGCACCGGGCGCACGAACTCGGCATCGCCATCGCCCCAGCGCATGCGCCGGGCAATGGGCAGTGCATCGAGCGCGCGCTGCACGATGCCGAGGAGGAGGTCGCGCGCCGCAGTCCCCGGTTTGCGGCCCGTGAAAAACAGGAACTCACCTTTGGGCTCCTGCACGCGCTTGAGGCCGGGCACGTCTGTGCCACAGGACTCAGCGAAGGCGAGGGCCGCTCGGGTCGGTGCACCATTGGCGTCGAAGGCCGCCGACACCGGCGGTCCGCGGCGACTGATCTCCTGATCTGGCTGCTGCTCGGACACTCCTTTGACGTGGACTGCGAGTCTGCGCGGCGTGGCGTAGGGAAGTACGCGGCCATGCTTCAGCTGGACGGCCGTAAGGCCATTGCCCACACCTTCTGCGAAGGCAGTTGAGAGCTCGAGAAGCGAGAGCGGCGGCAACTCTTCGGTGCCGATCTCTACCAACAGGTCGCGCCGGCTCATGCGGGCACACTCGCCGCAGGCTGGGACTCTGCCATCGGGAAGCCGAGTGCCTCCCGGCTCGCGTAGTAGGCCTCGGCCACCGCTCGGGCCAGAGTGCGCACTCGGAGGATGTAGCGCTGGCGTTCCGTCACCGAGATGGCGCGCCGCGCATCGAGAAGGTTAAAGGTGTGCGAAGCACCGAGCACCTGTTCGTAGGCGGGCAGTGGCAGGTTCGCTTCGAGCAACTGCCGACAGGCGCGCTCATGCGCGTCGAACTGCTGCAGGAGCCACGCGACATCCGCCATTTCGAAGTTGTACTTCGACTGTTCCGCCTCGTTCTGGTGGAACACGTCACCGTACATGACCCGCCCCAGCGGGCCGTCCGTCCAGACAATGTCGTAAATGCTCTCGACGCCCTGCAGGTACATCGCCAGCCGCTCGAGACCGTACGTGATCTCGCCCGTCACGGGCCGGCATTCGAGGCCGCCGGCCTGCTGGAAGTAAGTGAACTGCGTGATCTCCATGCCGTTGAGCCAGACCTCCCAGCCAAGTCCCCACGCGCCGAGCGTCGGCGACTCCCAGTTGTCCTCGACGAAGCGGATGTCGTGCACGAGCGGATCCAGGCCGAGCGCGCGCAGTGAGTCGACGTAGAGATCGAGGATGTCGGGCGGCGACGGCTTGATCACCACCTGGAACTGGTAGTAGTGCTGCAGCCGGAAGGGATTCTCGCCATAACGACCGTCGGTCGGACGCCGGCTCGGCTGGACGTAGGCGGCGCTCCAGCGTTCCGGTCCAATCGCCCGCAGGAATGTGCCGGTGTGAAAAGTCCCGGCGCCCATCGGCATGTCGTACGGCTGCAGGATCACGCATCCGCGGTCGGACCAGTAGCGCTGCAGGGCGAAGACAAGGTCCTGGAAGGTTCGCGGGGCGGTGGCGGGCTGCTTCTTGGGCATGCGGGGGAGGTGGCGTCGCGGGCAGGCGCCCGTTTCGTGGAGCTTTTGCGGTTGGAAAGGGCGCCAAAAAAGGCCGGCCAAAAAAGGCCGGCCAAAAAAGGCCGGCAAGTATAGCCAGTCCTCAGGGCAGTCCACGAGAGTGATGCCTTTCCTGAGGCCGCGCGGACAGTACGCCCCAATTCAGTGCGCACCGGGGGAGGCAACGCCGCAATCCTTGAGACTGTGCACCACGTCTGTGCATCAGCCTCGTAAAAGCGCATCATGCCGGTGCGCAGCGCGGCCATGCTGCTCGCAACTCACTGATTCTGCAAAGAGTCTGGCGTGGCATGGTTTCTGCACCCGCGCTGACACTTCAAAAGGCACCGCCCGGCCCGGGCGAGGCCCCCAAAACCAGGAGTCGAGCTCATGTCCGCTGAAGTGTTGAAGCTGTTGAAGGAGAGAGACGCCAAGTTCGTTGACCTGCGCTTCACCGATACGCGTGGCAAAGAGCAACACGTGACGGTCCCGGCGAAAATCATCGACGAGGACTTCTTCACCGACGGCAAGATGTTCGACGGCTCGTCGATCGCCGGCTGGAAGGGCATCAACGAGTCGGACATGATCCTGATGCCCGACGCCGCATCCGCCGTCGTCGATCCGTTCTTTGAAGAGACCACGGTCAACATTCGCTGCGACGTGATCGAGCCCGCGACGATGCAGGGCTACGAGCGCGATCCGCGCTCGCTCGCCAAACGCGCCGAGGCTTATCTGCGTTCCACCGGCATCGCCGAGAAGGCGCTGTTCGGTCCGGAGAACGAGTTCTTCATTTTCGACAGCGTGCGCTTCAACTCCGAGATGCGCGGCTGCTTCTACGAGATCGATTCCGCGCAGGGCGCGTGGAATTCGAGCACCTCGTACGACGAAGGCAACATGGGCCATCGACCGGGCGTGAAGGGCGGCTACTTCCCCGTGCCGCCGGTCGATGCGTTCCAGGACGTGCGCTCGGCGATGTGCACGGCGCTCGAGCAGATGGGCCTCAAGGTCGAAGTGCATCACCACGAAGTGGCGACCGCCGGACAGTCCGAAATCGGCGTCGGCGCCGGTGGCCTGGTGCGCAAGGCGGACGAAGTGCAGATCCTCAAGTACGTGGTGCACAACGTCGCGCACGGCTACGGCAAGACCGCGACGTTCATGCCCAAGCCGCTCGTTGGCGACAACGGCAGCGGCATGCACGTTCACCAGTCGCTGCAGAAGGAAGGCAAGGCACTGTTCGCCGGCGAGAAGTACGGCGGCCTTTCGGATACCGCGCTCTACTACATCGGCGGCATCATCAAGCATGCGCGCGCGCTGAACGCGTTCACGAACGCGGGCACGAACAGCTACAAGCGGCTGGTGCCGGGCTTCGAAGCGCCCGTCATGCTCGCGTACTCCGCGCGCAACCGGTCGGCCTCGATCCGCATTCCGTGGGTTTCGAATCCGAAGGCGCGCCGCATCGAGGTGCGTTTCCCGGATTCGAGCGCGAACCCGTACTTCGCCTTCGCCTCCATGATGATGGCGGGCCTCGACGGCATCCAGAACAAGATCCACCCGGGTGAGCCCGCGGACAAGGATCTCTACGACCTCGAACCCGAGGAAGCCAAGGACATTCCGACGGTCTGTCATTCGCTCGACATGGCACTCGAGTACCTGGACCGCGATCGCGAGTTCCTGACGCGCGGCGGCGTGTTCACCAACGACGTGATCGACGCGTACATCGGCCTCAAGATGCAGGAAGTCACGCGCCTGCGCATGACAACTCACCCCGTGGAGCTGGAGCTCTATTACAGCGTCTGAATACGGCAGCACACCTTGCGGCAGCGGCGGCGGATGTGACGCGTCGCTCGCTGCCGCAGTCTGCGTTTGGTCTGCCAGGGAAGATCGGGCTATGCTTTCGCGCCATGCGCAGCTCGGCTCTCATCGCGGGTCTCGTCCTGGCGGCCACCGCCACGATGGCCGTTGCGGCGACCTATCGCTGGGTCGATCGCAATGGTGTCGTGCACTACTCCGATCGCCCGCAACCCGGCGCGGTCATCGTGGAGATGCGCCCGGCACAGACATTCGAGGCCCAGCCCGGCAGTGGCAGCTCGAGTGCCAGCGCAGGCACGCAAACCGCTTCGGCTTCGAACTCGCAGGCTCCCGCCGCCGCGTACGAGTCTTTCGAGATCTTCCGGCCCGCGAACGACGAGACGATTCAGAACAGCAGCGAAGTCTCGGTGCGCCTGCGGCTCGAACCGGTGCTGAATCCGGCGCACTCCATCTGGCTCTACCTGGACGGCAAGCGCGTGGACGGCCTGTCCACCACGGGCAGCGAGTTCACGATCAGCAACGTGGCGCGAGGCACTCACTCGCTCACCGCTGTGGTCTCGGACGGGCAGGGCAACCCGGTCATCCGCAGTTCCGCCGTCACGTTCCACGTGCGCCAGACCTCGGTCCTGACGCGTCCCCGCACCTAGTCGCGCGCTCGCGGCGCTCGACACACACCGTTCGGTCGTCCTCTCGCCCGCGCCCGTTGCGCGCAGGGGAACTCCATTTCTTGCGCGGTACGCATGGCGGCGGGAGTTAGCGCATGGGCGCCGATGCTCCCCGTTTTCCGCGGATGGCGCTCGACGCACAGGACCTGCTCGACGCGCTCAGCACCGGCGTGATGGTTCTGGGCGACGAGCTGCGCATCCTGTCGATCAACAGCTCGGCGCAAAATCTCCTGGGCGTGAGCGTGAACCAGGTGCGTGGCCGCGCGCTCGGCGACCTTCTCCATGTTCCCGCTTCGCTGCACGAAACGCTGATGCGCGCGCTCATCGATGGTGAGCCCTGTGCGCAACGCGAAGTAGCGCTGCGTGCGCGCGCCGGCAACGGCGAGGATCGGATTGCGGACGTCGCGGCGACGCCGCTCGAAGCACCACCGCCGGCGCGCCGCCTGCTCGTGGAGGTGAGCGACGCAACGCAACGCCAGCGCATCAGTCGCGAGACGGCATTGCTCAACCAGCTAGGCGGCAGCCGCCTGATGATTCGCCAGCTCGCACACGAGATCAAGAATCCGCTCGGCGGATTGCGCGGCGCGGCGCAGCTGCTGGAGAGGCAACTCAAGGACAGCTCGATGCGCGAATACACGGAAGTGATCATCAGCGAGGCCGACAGGCTCGCCGCGCTCGTCGACTCGATGCTCGGTCCCGGCCGGCCGCCGCTCAAGGAACCCCTGAACGTGCACGAACTGTGCGAGCACGTGTATCACCTCATGCGCAGCGAGGCGCCTGCGGGCGTGCTCGTCGAACGCGACTACGATCCGAGCCTGCCGATCGCGGAGCTGGACCGGCACCAGGTCATCCAGGCCATCCTCAATCTCGGCCGCAACGCGCTGCAGGCAGTCGGCAATCGTGGTCGCGTGATCATTCGCACGCGCGTGCTCACCAACCAGAGCATCGGCGCGGCACGTCATCGCCTGGTCGCCAGCATCCAGGTCGAGGACGACGGTCCCGGAGTGCCGCCCGAGCTGCGCGAAACGATTTTCTATCCGCTGGTCACCGGCCGGCCGGACGGCACGGGCCTCGGCCTCGCCATCGCGCAGGACCTCGTCACGCGCCACGGCGGCCTGATCGAGTTCGACAGTGTGCCCGGCCGAACCGAGTTCACCATTCTCCTGCCCATCCCGACCCACGCCGCCAGCAATGGCGCCACGAACGGAACCTGACATGTCCGCAAGAAACCTCAACGTCTGGCTGGTCGACGACGATGCTTCCATCCGCTGGGTGCTGGAGCGCGCGCTCAAGCAGAGCGGCATGCGCTCCCAGGCCTTCGACCAGGCTGAGCACGTGCTCGACGCGCTGCGCAACGATTCGCCCGACGTGCTGATCACCGACATTCGCATGCCGGGGCGCAGTGGCCTGCAACTGCTCGAGCAGATCCACGTTGCACGGCCGCGCCTCCCCGTGATCGTGATGACCGCGCATTCGGACCTCGAAAGCACGGTCGCCGCCTACCAGGGGGGAGCGTTCGAGTACCTGCCCAAGCCGTTCGACATCGATCACGCGCTCGACCTCGTGCGCCGCGCCGCGCACCAGGCCAGCGAGAGCACGGCCACCGAGCCGGACGCGCGCCGCATCCCCGAGATCCTCGGCCAGGCGCCCGCCATGCAACAGGTGTTTCGCGCCATCGGCCGCCTGTCGCGATCGAGCATGACGGTGCTCATCACCGGGGAATCAGGCACCGGCAAGGAACTGGTCGCGCGCGCGTTGCATCGGCACAGCCCCCGCGCCGCACGACCGTTCATCGCGCTGAACACCGCTGCATTCACGGCGGACCTGCTCGAGTCGGAGCTGTTCGGGCACGAGAAAGGCGCCTTCACAGGCGCCGACAGTCTGCGGCGCGGGCGTTTCGAACAGGCTGACGGGGGCACGCTGTTCCTCGACGAGATCGGCGACATGTCGCCCGCTCTGCAGACGCGCTTGTTGCGCGTGCTCGCGGAAGGTGAGTTCTACCGTGTCGGCGGCCAGATGCCGATCAAGGTGGACGTGCGCGTGATTGCGGCCACTCACCAGGATCTCGAGGCGCGCGTTGCCAGCAGCGGATTCCGGGAAGACCTGCTGCATCGCCTGAACGTCATCCGCATCGGCATTCCACCCTTGCGCGCGCGACGCGAGGACATTCCGGAGTTGCTGCGACATTACCTCGCGGTCGCCGCGCAGGAACTGGGCGTCGAACCCAAAGCGCTGGCGAGCTCCGCGGAAGACATTCTCATGGCGTGCGACTGGCCCGGAAACGTGCGCCAGCTCGTCAACGCGTGCCGCCGGCTCACCGTTCTCGCGCCCGGCCGCGAGATCAAGCCCGAGGACCTGCCCGCCGATCTCGGCGGAGCTGCCGCCCCTTCGCAGGCCGCGAACGACTGGAAACAGATGCTGGCGCACTGGGCCCGGCGCGAGCTCGATTCGGGCGCGAAGCGACTGCTCGATGAAGCATTGCCGGAGTTCGAGCGCACGCTGTTGCGCGCGGCACTCGCTCGTTCCGGGGGTCGCCGGCAGGACGCGGCACGCCTTCTCGGCTGGGGACGCAACACGCTGACGCGAAAACTTCGCGAGCTCGGCATGGAGAACGGGAAGGAGCCCGACCCGGCCTGACGGCGGGCGTGACGAACAAATCATCGCTATAGTGCGCCAGCCGCCAGCCCGGCGGCTGCGCCAGCCAGGCCCGCTTGTCGATGAACCCGCAACGCTTGCTGGAAATGGAGTTCCTGGGCAATTCGGTCGTGGACTGGGGGCTTGCGCTCCTCGCTTTCGCGGTCACGTTCCTGGTGCTGCCCATCGTGCGTGGGTACATCAACGCGCTGCGCAAGCGTCTCGCGGGCACCGAGCGCGCGCGTGGCATCGAAGTGGCGACCGTCGTTGCGAGCCGCACCACGCGGCTGTTCCTGTGGACCCTCGCAGTGTGGGTTGGCGCCGCGCTGCTGCATCTCCCACCGGGCATCGAGCGCCGACTGGACGCCGTCATCCTGATCGTCCTGTGGTTCCAGGTGGGCGTCTGGGCCATGGCGGCCGCGGGTTACTACCTCGATCGCAAGCGCGCGCAAGCCGTCGACAAGGGCCACAGCGGATCGCTGAACCTCATCGGGTTCCTGCTGCGCGGAGTGATCTGGGCACTCGTCCTGCTGTTGCTGCTGGACAACCTCGGGATCGCAGTCACGCCGCTCATCGCCGGCCTCGGCATCACGGGTATCGCCGTTGCGCTGGCCGTGCAGACCGTGCTCGGCGACCTGCTCGCGTCCCTTGCCATCGCGTTCGACAAGCCGTTCGTGCTCGGCGATTTCCTCGTGGTCGACAGGGACCAGGGCACAGTCGAGAAGATCGGCGTCAAGAGCACGCGACTGCGCTCGATCGATGGCGAACAGATCATCATCTCGAACGCAGACCTGCTCAAGGCGCGCGTCCACAACTACGGGCGCATGTACCAGCGTCGTGTCGTGTTCGAGACGAACGTGCGTTACGAGACGTCGCTGGAGAAGCTGCGCGCGGTGCCCGGAATCATGGAGGCGGCGGTGCGCGCGCAGGCGAAGACGCAGTTCGATCGCAGCCACTTCGCGCGCCACGGCGATTTTTCGATCGTGTTCGAAACGGTGTACGTGGTGCTGGACGCCAACTTCAACCTGTTTCGTGACATCCAGCAGGCGATCAACCTGCAGGTGCACGAGGAGTTCACGAAACAGGAGATCGCGTTCGCATTCCGCGACCGGCTCGCGGCGCATGAAGTGAAATCCCCGGCGCATTGAAATCTACCCCGCGAGCGGTGAATCCTGCGTGTCCTTCCCCGTTCGCAGGCTGCCGATGAGCTCGGTGACGTTCTCGAGGTTGTGCTCGCGCAGGTAGTCGACGAGGCCCTCATTGATCTTGCGGCAGACCAGCGGGTCGTAGAACAGCGCGGTACCCACGCCGACGGCGCTGGCGCCCGCGATCAGGAACTCGATTGCATCCGCCGCGGTGGTCACGCCGCCCTGCCCGATGATCGGAATCTTGCGCGGACCCGCGATCTCGTAAACCTGGTGCACCTTCAGCAGCGCGATGGGCTTGATCGCGGGTCCGGACAGGCCCCCCTGGATGTTGCCGATCACGGGCCGGCGCGTCTTCACGTCGATCGCCATGCCCATGATCGTGTTGATGACGGCGAGCGCGTCGCTGCCGGCATCGATGCAACGCCGCGCGTTTTCCCTGATGTCGGTCTGGTTCGGCGACAGCTTGGTGATGAGCGGCTTGCGCGTGACGCGACGGCACGCTTCCACCACGCGCGCGGAACTGTCCGGGTAGTTGCCGAAGGCAACGCCGCCCTCCTTGACGTTCGGACACGAGATGTTGATCTCGATGGCATCGATCGGCGAATTGTCGAAACGGCGCGTGACCTCGACGTACTCCTCGATGGTCGACCCGGAAACGTTCGCGATGAAACGGGTCTCGCTGAAGTCCAGCGTCGGCAGGATGCGTTGCACGACGTGCTCGGCACCAGGGTTCTGCAGCCCGATCGCGTTGAGCATTCCCATCGGCGTCTCGCACACGCGGTGCGGCGGATTGCCCAGGCGCGGTTGCAGCGTCGTGCCTTTCAGCACCACTGCACCGGCGTCGGCGTTGGAGAACCCCGAAACGCGCGTGTACTCTTCGCCGAAGCCCACGCAGCCGGACAGCAACACCAGCGGCGACGCAAACGGCAGGCCGCAGAAATCGAGCGCGAGGCAGGAATCGGTACGGCGGACGGGGGCAGGCTGCGCGGACATGCACGTCATTCTATTCGAGCCCGAGATTCCGCCCAACACGGGCAACATCATCCGTCTGTGCGCCAACGCCGGCGCGACGCTGCACCTCGTGAAGCCGCTCGGCTTCCGGCTGGACGAACGCAGCCTGCGGCGCGCGGGGCTCGATTACAGCGAGCTGGCTCAGGTCCAGGTGCACGACACCCTGGACCGTTGCCGCGAAGCGCTGCCGGGCTCGCGACTCATCGCCATCGAGACACAGGGCCCTGCTCTTCGGGCCGGAAACCCGTGGTTTGCCGCCCCAGCTGCTGCAGAGCCTGGAAACTGCCCAGGTCGCACGAATCCCGATGCTGCCCGACAACCGCAGTCTCAACCTCTCGAATGCCGTCGCGCTGGTGCTTTACGAGGCATGGCGGCAGTTGGATTTCGCGTCGCCGAAGAACCGCTGAGCCACTCTGCTCGCCCGCACATGGGGTCGGCGCGCCGGCTCAGGCATTCTCGCGCTTGATCTCCCGCGCCATCAGTTCCTGCACGGCGTCGCGCGCGGGCAGCCCCTCGTAGAGCACTCGATAGGCGGCACCGCAGATGGGCATCTCGACGGCCTCGCGCAATGCGACCTGGTGAACGGAGCGTGCGGCCTGGTATCCCTCGACCACCTGCCCGATCTCCGCCAGCGCCTGGTCGACAGATTTCCCGGCGGCCATCGCGAGCCCGAAGCGGCGATTGCGGGACTGGTTGTCGGTGCACGTGAGCACGAGATCGCCGAGACCGGCGAGCCCCATGAAGGTGTCGCGTTTCGCGCCGAGCGCCACGCCCAGCCGCGTCATTTCGGCCAGGCCACGCGTGATGAGCGCGATGCGCGTATTCGCGCCGTATCCCATCCCGTCCGCAATACCCGCGCCGATCGCGAGCACGTTCTTCACGGCGCCGCCCACTTCCACGCCGACAATGTCGTCCGACGTGTAGGCGCGGAAATTGAGACCAGAGAGGCTGCGCGCGATCGCTGCCGCGAAGGCCTGGTCAGGCGACGCAACCGCAATTGCCGTTGGCAAGCCGGCACCGACTTCGATTGCGAAGGTCGGTCCGGACAGAACCGCGATTGGCCAATGGGCCCCGAGCACTTCGAGCGCCACCTGGTGCGGGAGTTTGCCGGTGTCCAGCTCGAAGCCCTTGGTGGCCCAGGCGAGCCGCATTCCCGGCTGCAGCCGGCTGGCGAGCTGTGTCAGCAGGCCCCGCAGGGCATGGCTGGGCACGGCGACGAGAATGTCGCGTGCGCCTTGCAACGCCAGTTCCTGCTGCGGTTCGACACGCAGGGACTGTGGAAAACGCGCGTTCGGCAGGTAGCGGCGATTGAGGCGCTCGCGCGCGAGCTCGTCGAGGTGCTGCCGGTCGCGACCCCACAGCCGGACTTCGCGACCGGCACGAGCGAACTGGATGGCGAGCGCGGTACCCCAGGAGCCCGCGCCGAGAACCGCGATGGGTTCCTGGGCCACGGACTCCTGCGACTCGTTGCGAGCGTCGGCGGAGGCCATGACTGCAACGCCAGCGGCGGGAAGTGCTCAGTTCACCGCTGGCTGCGCGGCGACTTGCTGGCTTACCCCGCCCTGGGTGGCGGAGCGCTCATACAGCGACTCGAAATTCACCGGCGGCAGCAGGAACTGCGGGAAGCCGCCCTGCGTGACCAGCTCCGAGCACGCGGCGCGCGCATACGGGAAGAGCACGCCCGGGCAGATGCTGCCGATGATCTTCTTCAGGTCGTCCGGCGAACAGTTGCGGACCAGGAAGAGCCCGGCCTGCTTGAGCTCGACGAGGTATGCAACCTTCTCGCCGACTTTCGCTTCGACGGTCACCGTGAGCACGACTTCGCGCAGCTCGGGTGCCACCTCGCTGCTGGTGGTGTTCAGATTCAACGCGAAACGCGGATTCCATTCGGCCGCCGGGATACGCGGGCCGTTCGGCGCTTCGTACGAACAGTCCTTGAGGTAGATCTGCTGAAGGACGAGCTGCGGCGCGTTCGGGTTTGCCTGGGACGCAGCTTCCTGCGGGTTGTTCTCGGTCATTGCTTCTCCTCGTTGAGCAGTTTATCGAGCTCGCCCGCGCGCTCCAGAGCGTACAGCTCGTCAAATCCGCCGATATGCCGCTTGCCGATGAAGATCTGGGGCACGGTGCGCCGGCCACCGCTGAGCCCGATCATCTCGGCACGCGTGTCGGCATCCTCGACGCTCACTTCCGCGTAGGAAACGGATTTGCGCTCGAGGAGCGCTTTCGCGCGCATGCAATAGGGGCACCAGCCCGTTGTGTACAGCCTCACCGCCGCGTTCATGATCTCGCAGGCTTGTCGCCGCTTTTCTTTCCGCCGCCGCGCACCAGCGGCAGGTTTTCCTTCTGCCAGGCGCTCAAGCCCCCACGCAGGTTGAACACTTTGGCGAAACCGAGACGCGACAGTTCGCGGGCGGCCGCGCCGCCGGACAGGCCCGTGTCGCAGCAGGTGATCACCGGCTTGTCCTTGTACTTGCGCAGCGACTCGGCGGTGGCGGCCAGGTCCTGCTGCGGGATGTGCCGGGACTCGCTGATGTGGCCCGCTTCGTACTGCGCGTTCGGCCGCACGTCGATCACCAGCCCGCCCTGGTTCATCAGGCGGATCGCGTCGTGCGGAGCCACTGCGGCGAAGTCCTGTATCCTCGCGCGCAGTTCCGACACGATCACCAGTACCAGCATCAGCACCGCGGCCGAGACCAGGTAGGGATGATTGCCGGCGAACTCGATCAGTTTTTCCATGCGTATGCCTGAAGCAAGGCGGGCCCAAAAAAGGGCGGCAAGTATACCAGCCGGCTCCGCCCGGTACCTTCTGTGGGCCCTGCTGGGCTGCTGCCTCGGCGGGACGCTCGCGCACGCCGGCGACCCGGGGGCGACCGAGGCCGACCTGGGACGAATTCGCAAGGAAATCGCCGATCTGCAGCGCGAGATCCGCCGCGACACCTCCCGCCGGGACGCGTTCGCCGCACGCCTCCGCGACGCTGAGATGACCGTGGCCGAAGCGCGTCGCAAGCTCGACGAGCTGCGCGCAGCGCGTGAGGCAAGCGAGCGCCGCCGCGCCGGGCTACAGCAGGAAAAGGCCGCGAGCGAAAAAGTGCTCGAGTCCGAGCGTGACGCTCTCGCGGCACAGGTCCGCGCGGCTTTCACGATGGGTCGCGAAGAACAGCTGAAGCTCCTGCTCAACCAGCAGGACCCGGAGCGCGTGGGCCGTATGTTCGTGTACTACGGCTACTTCGGTCGCGCTCGCGCCGCCCGCATCGAGAAGATCCGCGCGGAAATCGATCGCCTCGCGGCGCTGGAAGTGCGGCTGCAGGAGGAAACGGAGCGCCTCGCTGCGCTCGAAGGCGACGCGCGCGACGAACTGCGCGCGCTGCAGACGGGCCGGCGCGATCGCTCGCGCGTGCTCAGCGAGCTCGACGCGAAGCTGCAGGGACGCACGACCTCGCTCGCGAAACTCAAGCGCGAGGAAACGACGCTCGAGAAGTTGCTCGCGGACCTGCGGCGCCTGCTCTCCGATTTCCCGGTCACGAGTGGCGAGCCGTTCGAGAAGCTGAGGGGCAAGCTCGCGGCGCCGGTGCGCGGCCAGCTGGTCGGCGATTTCGGGCAGCGGCGTTCCGGCAATCTCACGTGGAACGGCGTGCTGCTCGCGACGGAGCGCGGTTCACAGGTGCGCGCCGTGTATTTCGGCCGCGTGATCTATGCGGACTGGCTGCCGGGGATGGGGTTGCTGACGATTCTCGAGCACAGCGGGGGTTACCTGAGTCTCTACGGACACAACGAGCAGCTGTTCAAGTCCGTGGGAGACTGGGTCGCGCCCGGCGACGTGATCGCAACGGTCGGTGACTCGGGCGGACGGTCACGGCCCGAGCTGTATTTCGAGATTCGCAAGGGCTCGAAACCCCTCAATCCGCACCAGTGGATCCGCAAGGGCCAGCTGCGTCGCTGACGTGACGCAGTTCACGCTCGGCCCCGGGCCGTTTCCGCGCGCCGGCGCCGGGTGCTCCGGGGCCATGGTCCGGTTGGTACGCATCCGGCCGCTGCAGGTCCCAATTCCCTGGCCTCCCGCCGCGGGAATCTGTCGAATCGCCAACCCGTTCAAGGATAAAGCACGCCCAGTCGGGGATCGTATCGCCCACCGTAGCCCCACCAAATCGGGGGGATCCCGGGAGGCGTGGCGCTGCGAGCACGTCACGGAGTTTCGCGCAACCTCGGGCCTGGAAAAAATCGTGGACGCTGCCAAGTCGCCTGCAACTCTGAAGAAACAGCTCGAACCGTACGCACAGCTGATCAAGATGCTGCTGCCGCGGGCGATCGGTATCGACATCTTCGATGCCTCGGGTACGCCTTGCTGGTCAACGAATGAAGTTTCCACCGGCGAGCTGAGCTCGCTCGTGGCCCAGGCGCGCCAGAGCGCCCCCAGTGGCAGCGAAGGTTTCGCCTCGCAGATCGACGAGGGAACCGTCGTCTACGTTTTCCTGGTCCGCGAAGAAACACCGGAGCAGGCCCCGCAGGCGGAAGCCGCGTCGACCGGCGAAGTGATCGCGATCCTGGCGGTCACCTGCATGGTGGAGCGCCAGTCGCCACGGGCCTGGTCGTTCGTTCACAGCCTGCTGCGCCCGGCGCTGGAGTGCCTGCAACGCGAGATCAATGCGCAGGAAAACATCCTCGAGCTGAGTCGCAGCCTCGCCACGCGCGACAAGGACCTCGACCTGTTGCTCGCCATCACCGCCGACACCAGCGGTGAGCAGGACGAAGACGATACCGACGAACTGCGGTGGATCGTCCAGCGCAGCGTCGACCACCTGGGCTGCACGTTCGGTGCGCTCGTGGTGCCGGAGAAAGGCGTCGCCATCTGCCGGCCGGGTGCTGGAGTCGATGCAGCGCAGAGCGCTGACGTGCTGACCCGCACGCATCGCCACCTGATGACGTGGGCGCGCCTGCAGAACAAGACGCTGGTGGTGAACAAGGTATCGTCCACCAGCTCGGGTGCGGCGCCGTACAAGATCCTGTCTTCGCCAGTGCGCCAGGGCTCGAACAAGGTCGTCGGCTTCTTCGCGCTGTTCCGCACCGAGGACATGGCCGACTTCGATCACCGCCACACCCGCATCGCGCGGCTGCTGGCGCGCAAGTCCACCACGGTCATCCAGAACAATTACGACAGCGCCACCGGTCTCCTGACACGCGCCGCGTTCGAGCACCGCGCGCGTGCCACGCTCGCCAGGGCGGGCAGCGACGAGCACTGCGTCGTGTACCTCGACATCGACCAGATGCACCTGATCAACGAGAACTTCGGCATGCACGTCGGCGACAACGTGATCGCCCGTGTCGCCGAGCTGGCCCGGCGTACCCCTCACTCGCGGACGGTGAGTGCACGCATCTCGGGCGACCGCTTCGCGCTGTTGCTCCCGGATTGCGGCCTGGAAGCCGGAGCCGCAATTGCGCGTGGCCTCTGCGACAGTGCGCGTAACATGCACGCGGCGGACAACGGCGAAGCCGCACCTGAAGTTTCACTGAGCATCGGCGTCGCCAGCGTTTCGAGTGGCAAGGGCAAGCTCGCACACGCGCTCGCGGCGGCCGAGGTGACCTGCAAGGCGGCCAAGGACCGCGGTCGCAATCGCGTCGAGATCTACCAGGACGCCGACGTCAGCATCATTCGCCGGCACACCGACATCAACGTCGCGGCCCAGCTCCGCGAAGCGCTCCGCACCGATAGCTTCCGGCTCGATCTGCAGCCGATCCTGCCGTTGCAGGGCATCGCCAGGGATCCGCACTTCGAAGTTCTCCTGCGCATGCTCGACGAGGACGGCCGGGCGATCGCGCCCGAAAAGTTCCTGTCCGCGGCAAGCCGCTACCAGCTCATGCCCGCCATCGACCGCTGGGTCGTGGAGCACGCAATCACTGCGTTGGCGCAGAACGCGGCGCTGCTGCGCCAGCACTCGGCCTGTTTCACCATCAACATCGGTGGGCCGTCGATCGCGCAGCCCGATTTCGCCGACTTCGTCGAAGGCGTGGTCAGGAACAGCGGCCTGCCTCCGGACACCTTCTGCTTCGAGCTCACCGAGACCGCTGCCGTCCAGAACATGGGGCGCGCCGAGGGTTTCATGCAGCGCCTGCGAAACCTGGGTTGCGAGTTCGCGCTCGACGACTTCGGCACGGGATTCAGCTCGCTGTCGTACCTCAAGGCGCTGCCGGTGACGATGCTCAAGATCGACGGCAGCTTCGTGCGCGACGTGATCGCCGACTCGCGCTCGCAATCGATGGTGCGCGCCATCGCGCAGCTCGCCAAGACCATGTGCATGGAAACCGTCGCCGAGTACGTGGAGACGGACGAGATTCGCCGGCGCGTCGCCTCGCTCGGCGTGGATTACGGCCAGGGCTTCTGCCTCGGCAAGCCGCAGCCGATGTCGCAGGTCCTGCGCGACCTGCCCGTGTTCGAGGCCTTTGCGCGTTCGCCGCGCCGGGATCCGGGCAGCGAAACGGCGATGGTGATTGCGTTGGCGAGTCGTTGAACGGGTCTTTGACCTGGGCCGCCGATCGGCCGGAACGGGCCGACAGTCGGGCGGCGTGGGACGAGCGAGGGTGAGTGACTGGAATTAGGGTCTTTTCTCATTTACCGGGGAATGACCTCGCATATAGTGACAGCAGCCCAAGGGACGACCGCAGAGCACAGGGGACATCAGCAGCCCCGCTCATGGAATCTCCGCTGTTCTGAACCCGAAGGCACGCCGGTGTCCGGCGTGTCGACCAGGCCCTGGCGCCGGGAGTCGTGAATGTCGATGAAGGTTCGCACGCTACTCGTTCTCGCATCCGGCCTGGCGCTCGGTGCTTCTCTGTCGCTGAGCCGCGGCGTGATGGCGGACAAGGAAGCATCCAGGGCGGAAACCCTCCCCTGGCAGGACGCGCGCCTGCTGGCCGAAGTGCTCGAGCGCGTGAAGCTGGAGTACGTCGACAGCGTGGACGACACCACGCTCATCGAGAACGCCGTGCGCGGCATGGTGTCCTCGCTCGATCCTCATTCCTCTTTCCTCGGCAACGACGAATACGATGAGGTGCGCATCAGCACCAGCGGCGCCTACTCGGGCGTCGGCATCGAAGTCGTCATGGACAAAGGTGTCGTGAAGGTCGTGAGCCCGATCGAGGGCACGCCCGCGGCACGCGCCGGCATCCTGTCGGGCGACATCATCGTCAGCATCGATGACATCGCGGTCGACAGCGAAGAGCTGACGCAGGCAATCAACCGCATGCGCGGCAAGCCCGGCACGCCGGTCAAGGTGACCGTGAAGCGCGAGAACGTCGCGCCGGCGCTGGATTTCGTGCTGGAGCGCTCCAACGTCCAGGTGCACAGCGTGCGCCATGAAATGCTCGAGCCCGGCTTCGGCTACGTGAAGATCAGCAACTTCAGCGAGACCACCGGCCGGGATCTCAACAAGGCGGTCGCAGCGCTGAAGAAAGAGAACGGCGGCCCTCTGCAGGGCCTCGTGCTCGACCTGCGTAACAACCCGGGTGGCGTGCTCGAAGCCGCCGTGAGCGTGTCGGACGCGTTCCTCGAGGAAGGCGTGATCGTGACGGCCAACGGTCGCACGCGGGAATCGAAGTTCGAAATGGATGCGACGCCCGGCGACCTGATCGACGGCGCGAAGCTGACCGTGCTCGTCAACAATGGCAGCGCCTCGGCCTCCGAAATCGTTGCCGGCGCACTCAAGGACCACGGCCGCGCGACACTCGTGGGCCGCACCACGTTCGGCAAGGGTTCCGTGCAAACGGTGATGCCGCTGTCGGATGGGCGAGCGATCAAGCTGACGACGTCGCGCTACTACACGCCCTCGGGCGCCTCGATTCACGAAAAGGGCATCACGCCCGACGTCGTGCTCGAGCGCGAAGCGGAGGCCACCGCCGCCAATGAAACGCCCGCGCCGGTGCTCGCCCCGGATGCCCCCCTGGCCCTGCGGGACAGTGAAGTCGGCATTGCCCTGACGCAGCTCAAGGCGGACGGCACGATCCGCCACAGCCAGGCTTCCACGCCATAAAAGAACACCCGGCGAAAAAGGCCGCTCAGCGCGCAGGCAGCTGAGAAATAGGGGTTTTCGTCCCACGCCCGCGCTCCCCGGGGCCGCCCATCCACTATCGGGCCCCGCTCATCGCAGAAGGCTTCTGGATAGCCCCTCCCGGCAGCTATGGTGCCGGATGCGCGGTTACTGAACGCCGGGGCGCCTGCCCCGTCCAACCGGCACGGCCACCGCATGCAAGGGATGCAGCGAGACACATACGCATGAAGCGCCCGGCTTTTCTGCGCACGCTGGATACGGAACTGCGGCAACAGGAGTTGCGCCGGTTCATCCGTAGCGTGGGCGTGATCGAAGCTCTCCTCCTGATCGTGGTGGCGATGTACTGCCTGCTTTCGCCTGCGGGCGTCAGCGACATCGGCGCAGTATCCATCGCCGCTTTCTGCTTCGGTGCCCTCTCGGTCCTGTTCCGGGTCCGCCACCTTTTTCCTCCGCACACGCGCCTGAAACTGACGATGGAAGCCTGGACGATGACGGGTTTCATCACGGTGGTCGTCTGGTACACGGGCGGCGAATCGAGTCCCCTGCTCGGTCTCTATCTGCTCCCGATCACGGTGAGCGCGCTCGCGCTCGGGCGTTTCAAGACGCTGTTGCAGGTCACGGCGGTGTGCGCGCTCTATCTGGTGCTCGCAGCCACGTCGCCCGAACCCGCGGCAGTGCAGGGAAGCTACCTCGGCAGCGCCGTGGCCCGGCTCGTCCCGTTCCTGCTCGTCGCGTATCTCACCAGCACGCTCGCTGCAGACATCTTTGCTGCGCGACGGCGCATCGAGAACCTTGCGCAGACGGACTCCCTCACCGGGCTGCTCAACCTGCGCACGTTCAACGATCTGCATGCCCACGCGCATGCAGCCGCGCAAAAGGACGGACTGCCTTACGCGGTGCTGATGGTCGACATGGACAACCTGAAAACGATCAACGACGAGTACGGTCACGAGGCCGGCAACGGCGCCATCGTGCTGGTTGCGAATTGCATCCGGCGCACCGTGCGCACCAGCGACGTGGCCGCCCGTTTCGGCGGTGACGAGTTCGTCATCTTCCTGCCCGCCGCCGAGCCCCACGCGGCGGCCGGGATTGCGCAGCGCCTGCGCAATCTCGTGGACAACACCACGCTCGACGTGGGCTCGCGTATCATCCGCTGCAGCATCAGCGTCGGCATCGCGTCGTATCCGAAAGATGGACACGAAGCCCGCGAGCTGCTCACCGCTGCCGACCGCCGCATGTATCGCGAAAAGGAACTGCGTGGAGCCAACGGGGCGAGCCGCCTGCGGACAACGTGATCGACGTGACGCGGCGGCCGCGCGCCGCCAGCTCGCAGTCCCAGGAGTGACCATGACCCGATCGAAGGCCGCCCCCGCGAAGCGGGGCGAGGAAGTTGCGTCCGACGAGACGCCGCACGAGCACGAGCACGGCGCCCACGTGCACGGCCCGGACTGCCAGCATGATCCTTCTCACGATCATTCCCACGAGCGCGGCGAGTTCGCGGCGCCCTACCGTCGCGAAACGCCGAAGCTCGGGCGCAACGATCCGTGCTTCTGCGGCAGCGGCCGCAAGTACAAGAAGTGTCACGGCGCGCACGCCTGAACGCTGCGGCGCGCGAAAGCTGACTCGAATGACGACAACAATGAACGGCTACGCGCCGTTCCCGCGAACAGGGTGGCCTGCATGAAACCGCTGCGTTGGTTGCTGCTCGCTTGCCATGCGTTGGCTTTCTTTTCCGGCGTCCTCTTTCCTGGCCTCGCGCCAGGCCAGGGCGGGCCGATGAAGGCACTCGTGGGTGGAACTCTCATCGATGGCTATGGCGGACCACCGGTCCGCAACAGCGTGGTGCTGATCGAAGGCTCGAAGATTCTGCGCGTCGGACAGGTCGGTTCGGTCGCGGTGCCGCCGGGTGCGGAAGTCATTTCGACTGAAGGCATGAGCGTGCTGCCGGGCCTCTGGGACATGCACGTTCACCTGATGTTGCTCGGCCACGCCAACTACGACCATTGGCATGGCAAGTACCTGCCGCTCGCCGAGAAGGTGATCATGCCCGCGGCCGCGAAGCAGCTCCTGATGGCGGGCGTGACGAGCGTTCGCGATCTTGGCGGCCCGCTCGAGGCCAGCATCAATGTGCGTGAAGCGATCAGGGCTGCGCGTATTCCCGGGCCGACGGTCTACGTCAGTGGCCCGTTCCTGCAACACGCTCCGTACCCGGGAACCGAGGCCTATCGCTGGGGCATCAACGGCGTGAAGGATGCGCGCGCGAAAGTGCAGCAGCTGGCGAAGGCGGGCGTCGATGTCATCAAGGTTGTGGACCAGGACCAGCTCACCGTCGAGGAATTCGAGGCCCTCGTCGACGAGGCCCACCTCGCGAAACTCCCGGTGGTGGCGCATTCGCATCGTCCCGAGGAAATTCGCCGCGGACTGAAAGCAGGCGTGGACTGCTTCGAGCACACGGGGCTTGCCGCGGCCCCGGGTTATCCCGACGAGATCGTCACGGCGATCCGCGAGCGCACCGCGAAGATGGCTTCCGGGCCGCTGTTCTGGACGCCCACCGCGTCCGGCCTGCTGTTCTACGAAGCGCTGCGCAGCAACCCCGAACCGCTGGACGATCCGAGCTGGCAAGCCGGCGTGCCTCCGCTGATCGTGCAGGACATCCGCGAATCCCTGGAGCACTGGGATCGCCTGCCCTACTACCAGATGACGCCGATGCGCCGGCCGACGCTCGCCGGCAAAGTCCGCGAGTTGCAGCAAGCCGGTGTCGTGCTGCTCATCGGCACGGACAGCGGCGTTCCCGGGAATTTTCACAGCCAGTCGACGTGGCAGGAGCTCGATGCCTGGGTCAACCATTTCGGCATCGATCCGATGACGACTCTGCGCGCGGCGACTTACTGGCCGGCGGTCGCGATGAAGGTCGAGAAGGAAGTGGGCACGCTGACCGAAGGCAAGTACGCGGACGTCATCGCGGTGCGGGGCGACGTCCTGCGCAACATCACGCTGTTGCAGGATGTCGATGTCGTGATCCGCAGGGGAATTCGCTATAAGTAATCGTCGTCAGTCAACGCGGGCCGAGGAGCGTCAATGGCAGGTTTCATACTCCGGGGTTTGATCGCCGCGCTGGGCCTTTGGCTCGCCACCGAGCTGGTCAACGGCATCTTCATCGATACCCCGCTGACGCTCATCATTGCGGGGCTCTTGCTGGGCATCGTGAACGCGATCGTGCGGCCGTTGATGCTGCTGCTCACGCTGCCGTTCCTGATCGTGACGCTCGGCCTGTTCCTGCTGGTCGTAAACGCCGCGATGCTCGGCCTGGTGGCGGCTCTGCTGCCCGGGTTCGACATCAGCAGTTTCTGGCCAGCACTCTGGGCCGCCCTGATCGTCAGCGTGACCTCGTGGATTGGCTCGGGGCTGATCGGGTCGCGCGGGCGCGTGGAAGTGATACGCGGCCGACGCGACTAGCCGCATTTGATGACGTCACCGGCAACAATCCGGTGCCGTTTAGGCCTGCCGTAGAGTCATGCCGCGACAGAGTTACGTGTTTCGCGCGTGTTTCAGCGAGGCGCGCACCAGCGTCCAGGCGACTATTGCCAGGAACACGAGGCCGACCAGCTCACCCCATTCGCCTGTTTGCAGGTTCTCCGGGAGCGCCAGGGCGTTCGGATCCTTGGTCACGTAGATCGGGATAGCCATGAAGATGCCCATCAGCGCCTCACCGGTGATGAGACCGGCCGCAAAGAGCACGCCGCGCCGATGCAGTTTTTCCTTCGCGTCCGGGTCGTCCGGCACGCGCGCAACGCGCTCGACGACATAGCTCAGCAACCCGCCGAGGAAGATAGGCACAGTCAGCTCGAGTGGCAGGTAGATGCCGACTGCGGCCGCCAGCACCGGCGTTCGCCACCGCGCGCCGCGAGCCTTCAGCGTCTCATCGATGGCGATGATGGCGGCGCCAATTGCGGCGCCGATGGCGACCATGCCCCAGGGCAATTCGCCACCGAACATGCCGCGCGCAACGGCGGCCATCAGCGTCGCCTGCGGCGCGATCAGGGGATTCGGATGCTGCTCCGACGGAACGCCAATGCCATACGCCTGCGCGAGCAGGTTCAGAACCGGTGCCATGATGAATGCACACGACACCGCGCCGATGGCCAGCATCACCTGTTGCTTCCAGGGGGTGGCGCCCACGAGATAACCCGCTTTCAGGTCCTGCAGGTTGTCACCCGCGACCGCGGCTGCACAGCACACCACCGCACCTATCATGATCGCGGCCACGGGACCCACAGACGCTTCCGCCTGCGGATCCATGAGCAACAACAGCACGAGTGACGCGAACAGGATCGTGCAGATCGTCATGCCGGACACGGGATTGTTCGAGGAGCCGACGAGGCCGGCCATGTACGCAGATACGGACGAGAACAGGAACCCGGCGGCGATCATGATCAGGGTCATCGGCGCACTGACCGACAGGTCGTTGACGATCGCCTGGTACAGCATCCCGAGTGGCAGCGCGAACACGACGATACCGATCAGCACCCATTTCATCGGCAGGTCTTTCTCGGTCTCGACGACGCCTTTCGAAGCGCCCGCACGCGTCGCGGCGAGCCCGCTGCGAATGCCGGACGTTATCGACTTGCGCATGGAGATCAGCGTCCAGATGCCGCCGATGAGCATGGCGCCGACGCCGAGATAGCGAATCTGCGCGCTCCAGATCGCGCCGGCAGCCGCTTCCGCTTCGGCGCCGGCGACCCGCGCAGCCAGCGCGGGGTCGGTGTCCAGGAAGAACGCGCTGAAGATCGGGATCGCGATGTTCCAGGAAATGATGCCGCCCGCCATCACCACCACGCCGATGTTCAGGCCGACGATGTAGCCGACGCCCAGCAGCGCGGGGGAAAGATTGGTGCCGAAATAGGCCACCGAGCGCCCGGCGTAGGTCGCCGCAGCCGCGGAGTCCGCGAAGATGCGCAGGCCGCTGGCCGCGCAGATCTTGGCGATGGCGCCCAGCAATGCGGAGCCGAGCAGGAGTTTCACGCCCTGCGACGGGTTCTCGCCCGTCTTGAGGACTTCTGCAGCCGCCTTGCCCTCCGGAAATGCGAGCTTCTGCTCGACGATCAGCGCGCGGCGCAGCGGTACGGAGAAAAGCACACCGAGCACGCCGCCAAGACCGGCGATCGTGAGAACCCACAGATACTCGAAGTCCTGCCAGTACCCCAGGATCACGAGCGCGGGGATGGTGAAGATCACGCCTGCGGCCATCGATGCAGCAGCGGAAGCGCCGGTCTGCACGATGTTGTTCTCCAGTATGTGGCCACCGCCGAGCGCCCGGAGCACCGCCATTGAAACGACCGCAGCCGGGATCGCGGAGGCGATCGTGAGCCCGGCGAACAGGCCGAGGTAGGTGTTGGCGGCGGCGAGCACCACCGCCAGGATGATGGCGAGAATGACTGCGCGCGGCGTTAGCTGCGGCAGCGAGCCGACGTTCGTGTTCATGCAGGCCTCACGTTGCGGATTCTTGTTGTTGTCGTTCTGCAGGTTGTTCTTTCAGGGCCGTTGCAACGCCCGGCGACGTTGCAACGCCCCGGCGATCACGTCTTGTCGGGCGCCGTCGCGGCCTCCTGGCTCGCGACCGGTTCCCAGCCGCACGCCTGTCCCTGGTTCTGCTCTTCGAGCCAGCCCATCAGCGGCGCGAAGTAGTCGATGATCGCGGAAGCGTCCATTTCACGCTTGCCCGTGAGCTTCTCCAGTGTTTCCGGCCACGGGCGGCTCTGGCCAGCCTGCAGCATTTCCCAGAAGCGCTTGCCGGCTTCCTGGTTGCCGTAGATCGAGCACTCGTGCAGCGGGCCGGTGTGCCCGGACGCTTCGCACAGCGCGCGATGGAACTGGAACTGCAGGATGAACGCGAGGAAGTAGCGCGTGTACGGCGTGTTGCCCGGGATGTGGTATTTCGCGCCCGGGTCGAAATCCGCCTCGGTGCGCTCCACCGGCGGCGCGATGCCCTGGTACCTGGTGCGCAGCTCCCACCAGGTCTTGTTGTAGTCAGCCGGCTGGATCGTGCCGTCGAACACTTTCCAGCGCCATTCGTCGATGAGCTTGCCGAAAGGCAGGAACGCGATCTTGTCGGCGGCCATCTTCATCTGCTGGTTGATCACCGCTTCCTTCGACGGCTTCACGCTGCCGACGAGGTTGATCGTGTGCAGGTAGCCGGGCGTCATCGAGAGCACGACTGTGTCGCCGATTGCCTCGTGGAAGCCGTCATGCGCGCTGCTCTGGAACAGGTACGGCAGATCCTTGTACGCGAGGAAGTAATAGACGTGCCCCATCTCGTGGTAGATGACCGACAGGTCTTCCTCGGCGGGCACGATGCACTGCTTGATGCGCACGTCCTCGTTGCCGTCCATGTGCCACGCGCTCGCGTGGCAGACGACTTCGCGATCGCGCGGACGCGTCAGCATCGAGCGCTCCCAGAAGGTCTCGGGGAGTTTCGGGAAACCCAGCGAGGTATAGAACTGCTCGGCGGACTGCGCCATGCGCTTCGGATCGTATTTCTGCTGCTCGAGGGCGCGGTCCACGTTGAGGTTCGCGACGCCCTTGTAGGGCTCGAGAATGTCGCTGTAGATCTTGTTCCACTGCTGCGCCCACATGTTGCCGAAAAGGTGCGCCGGAATCGGCTTGCCGGCAGGTACCTTCTCCTCGCCGTACTTCTTCGCCAGCTTGCCGCGCGCGTAGCAATGCAATCCGTCGTAGAGCGGCTTCACCTGGCCGTACAACCGGGCGGCTTCCTGCTCGAACGCTTCAGGGGCCATGTCGCAATTCGAGCGCCACATGGCGCCCAGATCCTTGAAGCCGAGCGTCTGCGCGCCTTCGTTCGCAAGTGTCACGAAGCGCTCGTAGTCCTTGCGCATCGGACGCGAAACCGTGTGCCAGCCCGCCCACGCTGCGGAGAGCTCTGCGTAGTTGCGGCTTTTCGCGAGCGTTTCAGACAGCTCGTCGAGGTTGCGGCAGGACTCGGAATCCCCGGCCGCTCCCTCTGGGCAATACTTGCCCTCGCCGTACATTGCTTCCATGCGCGTCGTGAGCTGGGTCAGCTCCTTGCGCTTACCGGCGTCGTTCGGCGCAGGTGCGGAAACGCCGAGCTTGAGCAGGTGCAGCGCCCGCGCCGAATCGCGGCTCGCGGCCCCGGCGTTGAAGACCTTCGACTCCTCGACTGTCTTGTTGAAGTAGGCGAGATAGCGCTCGCCTGACTTCGCATTCAGAAGCTGCGTGTCGACGTTGATGTACGTCGACTGCACCCAGCCTGCCGCGTTGGCTTCGTCGGCGAGCTCCGCCATTTCCTTGTTGATGCGCGCGACGAAATCGTCGGGATTCCTGGCGGTCTCCGAGCCTTTCTCGGGTGCCTTCGTGCAACCGTTGAGAGACACGGACAGAGAGACGGCGACGGTGATGGCGGCCGCGACGGCGGCCAGCCTGGCGGCTGTGCGTTCCAAGATTGTTGCCCTCTGATTGGCCCTCGAACTGGCCTTCGGACTTGTTTACTTGATTCCGCCCATCCAGTTACGCAGCGGGCGGGAGAGAACCAGCATGATGACGCCCGCGACGACGCCCACCAGCGTCATCTGCAGGAACAGGCCGGGCAGCTCTTCCGGCTTTGCAGAGCCGATGTGGCCGCCGATGAGCCCCGCGAACAGGTTGCCGACCGCGGAGCCGAGGAACCAGGTGCCCATCAATTGGCCGACGAACTTCGGTGGCGCCAGCTTGGTGACGTTGGAAAGTCCGACTGGCGACAGGCACAGCTCGCCGAACGTGTGAATCAGGTAGGCGAGCAGCAGCCACGTCGGCGCCACGTCGTTACCCGTGGCCACTATGAGCTGCGCGGCAAACATCATGATCAGGAAGCCCACGCCGAGCAGGATCAGGCCGAAGGCGAACTTGAGCGGCGCGGCGGGATCGAGGTTGCGTTTGCCGAGCGCGACCCACAGCCAGGCGAAGAACGGCGCAAACAGGATGATGAAGATCGGATTCGCCGACTGGTACCACGAGGCCGGGTGCTGCCCGGTCGGGAACCAGTCGCCGAGCCACGCGCGATCGGTGAAGTCGAGCGCAAACAGGTTGAAGCTGGTGGCCTGCTGTTCGAAACCCGCCCAGAACACGGCGGCGCACAGGAAGAAAATCGCGACGACGCCCACTCGCTTGCGCTCGGGCGTGGTGATCTTCGCGAAGAACAGCACATAGCCGAAGAAAAACACGGCCAGCGCGATCATCGCCGTACCGAAGCCCTTGGCGAGTGCCGTGACCGTCACGGGAATCATGCCGGCATACATCAGCAGACCGACGACGACCAGGATCGCCGCGCCGGCGCTCACGAGGGTCCACCCGCGCTTGCGCTCTCTCACGTCAACCTGCGGCTTGTGTCCCGCAGCGCCGAGCCAGTGCTCGGTGGATTTGAACCACACCACGCCGAGCGCCATCGCGGCGCCGGCGGTGAAGAAGCCGCCGCGCCAGTTCCAGGCTTCACCGATGGTTCCGGCGAGCAGCGGGGCGACGAACGCGCCGAGATTGATGCCCATGTAGAAAATCGAGAACGCGGCATCACGCCGTGCGCCGGGCTGACCTTCGTACAGGGCGCCGACGATGGTGGAGACGTTGGGTTTCAGCAGGCCCACGCCGACCACGATGATGGCGAGGCCGAGATAGAAGACGACGGCTGTCGAGGGAATGGCCAGCACGAAGTTGCCGGCGGAGATGATGACGCCGCCCCACAGCACCGCATTGCGTTGGCCGATCAGGCGATCGGCGATCCACCCGCCCGGCACCGAGAAGCAGTACACGGCTCCGGTGTAGAGGCCATAAATCGCGCCGGCGGTCGCCGCGTCCATGCCAAAGCCGGGATTCGCGCCATCCGTCGCCGCGACGAGGAAGAGGACCAGCAGGGCCCGCATTCCGTAGTACGTGAAGCGCTCGAAGAACTCCGTCATGAAGAGCGTTGAGAGCCCGATCGGATGACCGAGGAACTCGCGACTCGAGGGGACGGCGCCGGGTCTCGCCGTGCTGGCTGGAGAGTGCATGTAGTTTATGGCCCCCGCACGTTCTGGGTGCGCTTGTGCGCTGCAAGGCCGCGACTATGCTTGATATTGCCCCGCAGGAGCAACGTTCCGGGACGAAACCCGCGGCCTTCGGGAGGTTCCGTCCCCTCGCCCGGCGCGCCGCGTCCGGGCCTGAATTTCAGGCGCCCGCCTGCTTCTCGCGAGCCTCTTCTTCCTCGGCTCGGCGCAATTTCGCGTTGAGCATCAGCCGGCCCATCAGGATCCCGACCTCGTAGAGCAGGTACATCGGCAGCGCCATGGTCACCTGCGAGATCGCATCGGGCGGCGTCAGGAAGGCGGCGACCACGAAGATCCCGATCAGGACGTAGCCGCGGTTCTTCTTCAGTGTCTCGATCTTCACGAGCCCCGTGAGCACGAGGAGCACGGTGGCCACGGGCACCTCGAAGGCGATGCCGAAAGCGAAGGAGAGCAGCACCACGAAGTCGAGGTACTCGTTGATGTCCGTCATCATCAGCACGCCTTCGGGCGCGGTCGACACGAAGTAGCCGAAAATGTACGGGAACACCAGGTAATACGCGAAGGCGATCCCGCCGTAGAACAGCAGGATGCTCGAAAGGAGCAGCGGCAGCGCAAAACGCTTCTCGTGCCGGTAAAGACCGGGCGCCACGAACGACCAGAGCTGGTAGAGAATCACGGGCATCGCGATGAAGATGGCGACGTAGATGGCCAGCTTGATCGGCGTGAGAAACGGCGTGACCACGTTCGTTGCGATCATCGAGGCGCCCGCCGGCAACTTCTGCATCAGGGGCTGCGCGACGAAGGTGAACAGCTCGTTCGCGAACCACAGGCACGGCACCGCGAGGATCAGCACGGCGGCGAAGGCCTTGACCAGGCGATTGCGCAGCTCGAGCAGGTGCGAGATCAGCGTACCTTCGGCCAGCGTCTCGGCTTCACGACGAGCGTCGCTCACGTTGCTCATCCGGGGCCTGCTGCGGTTGGGAAGATTCGCCGGACGGCTCGCCTTCGGGCGCGCTCGCCGGAGGCATTATCGAAGGAGTCGGTTCCGCGGCCGGCGCATCTGATGCGGGATGCTCGGCACCGTGATGATCGGCTGGATAGTACGGCTGGCCCTGCGAATCCATATCCAGGTCCGAATTGGCCAGGTCCGAACTGTCCGGCGCCGCCGCTGCGGCAGTGGCGGCAGCCGGCTGACGGCGACGTGTCGTTTCGTTTTCCTCGAGCGTGACTTCCTGGTCGAGCTGCTCGCGCAGTTGGCGTGCCATCGCACGCGCCTTGCCGACCCACCGCCCCACCTTGGTGGCGAGTTCCGGCAGTCGACGGGGGCCGAGCACCACGAGCGCCAGCGCGAAGATCAGCAACAGCTCCGTGAAGCCGACTTCGAACATCCGTCACTCGCGGTTCGTTCAGGCCGGCCGATTGCCGCCCGGCTTGTCCGCGGTCCTGTTCTTCTCCGTGTCGAAGTCGGCGTCGGGCTCCGAGTGCTGCAGCTGGCGCGCGCGCTCTTCCTCGTCCTTGTCGCCCTCGTTCATCGACTTCTTGAAGCCGCGAATCGCGCCGCCGAGGTCGGAGCCGATGGTCTTCAGCTTCTTTGCGCCGAACACCACGAGCACGACCAGCAGGATGATCAGAAGCTCTTTCCAGCCTGGCATTCCCATCTTGATTGGCCCTCCTGGGGCCACGCGCACCGTTCGCGATTCCGGGGCGATGATACGCCAATTGTCCCTACCCGTTCGGCGGGGACCGGCCGCGCTGTGATGCGTTCGGCACCTCGAGCCAGAATGTCACGGGACCGTCATTCACGAGTGCTACCTGCATTATCGCGCCGAAACGCCCGGTCTCAACGCGAGTCACGTGTCCGCGCGCTTTCGCGACGAAGTGCTCGTACAGGCGTTCGCCTTCCTCCGGCGTCGCTGCCATGCTGAAGCCCGCCCGCGTTCCCGTGCGCGTATCGGCGGCGAGCGTGAACTGAGAGACCACCAGTAGCTCGCCAGCGGTCTCCGCGAGCGAGCGATTCATCCGTCCCTCTGCGTCGGGAAAGATGCGGTAGCCGACGACGCGCTCGAGGAGCCTCTCGCACGTCGCCTCGTTATCGCCTCGCTGGACTCCAAGCAGCAGCAGGATGCCTGTGCCGATCTGGCCGGCGACTTCTCCTTCCACTGTGACGGAGGCCTCGGTCACCCGTTGGATCAGGCCAATCATGGACTTCGCCTCACGGTCATAGGGCCAAAAAGGGTTTCAAGTTCACGAAGCAGCGCGCTTTCACCGCACCTGGGCGTTTGGAAATCCACCAGCGCCGCCTTGACGTGTAATTCTTGCCGAATCTGCCCACTTTGGACGCAACGCAGCACGAGTGGCCTCAAGTACCGAACGCGATCGGAGGTTTCCGGCCAACGGTGGGGCAAGCACTCGAGAATCCGGGCCTCCTGTGACGAAGAGGCCACATGCGCCCCCGGTTCGCGGTCGGTTATGTGCCAGACAGGCGGCCAGGCTTCATTTACGGCTCGCCGGTCTCGCGGTTGGATCGCCCGGGCCAACTTTGCGACCATAGCGCGCTTTTCACCACCAGCCGGGATCTCCACGCAATGACCGCACCTGCCGCCAGGCCCTTCGCCTCTCCTGAGCGTCCCAAGGATCGATTGATCGTTGCGCTGGACGTCGACACGCGTGCGGAGGCCATGGACTTCGTGCGGCAGCTCGGCGATGCCGTCACCTTCTACAAGGTCGGCCTGCAACTCTTCATGGAAAACGGGCTGAACGTGGTGCGCGAGCTGCTGGCGGCGGACAAGAAAGTGTTCCTCGATCTCAAGATCGACGACACGCCGCGCACGGTGAAGGAAGCGGTGCGCAACATCGCCGTCGAGGGCGTCGAGTTCTTCACGCTGCAGGGAAACGCGGACACGGCGAAGGCCGCGCGCGAAGGCCGCGGCGACAAGCGCTTCCCGCGGTTCCTCCAGGTGACGTTCCTCTCGAGCTGGGATGCGAACGATCTGCGCGAATACCTGCACATCGGCGCTGCCCGGAAAGAAGGTGACAAGGACTTCGACCTTGACGAGCGCGTCGTCGATCGGGCGCGGCGCATCCTGGCTGCCGGCTCCGATGGAGTAATCGCGTCGGGTTCTTCCGTGCAACACCTGCGGCAAGTGTTCCCTGACCTGCTGATCGTCACGCCGGGCATCCGGCCGGCTGGGTCCACGACCGACGATCACAAGCGATCGCTGACTCCGTTCGACGCGATCGACGCTGGCTCCGATTACCTCGTGGTGGGCCGCCCGATTCGCGCTTCACGGGATCCGGCGGGCACCGCGCGGCAGATCGTCGAGGACATCGCACGGGGACTCGAACGCCGGGGCCCGCGCGAACCGGCCGAGCCTTCCCGGGCCTCGGGCAGCCGCTGAATCCCCAGCACGCGAACGCCCGCGCGCTGGCTTTCGCGGACGCCGCTCATTTACCATGCGCGACTCGAATCGCCCGCTGTCCGGAGACTTTATGGCCTCGCGTTCGTCCGTCGTCGTTGCAGTTGCTGCCCTGGCATTGGCACTGCCTTTGTTAGCCGGTGCGGCGGACGGCGATCCGAAACGCGGGAAGGAGCTCTCGTACACGTGCTACGGCTGCCACGGCATCTCGAACTACAAGAACGTCTATCCGACCTATAGCGTGCCGAAGCTGCAGGGCCAGTACGCGGACTATCTCGTCGCGGCCCTGGCTGCGTACGCGAAGGGCGACCGCTCACACTCGACGATGCATTCCCAGGCGGCGACGATGTCCGAGCAGGACATGAAGGACATCGCTGCGTTCCTCGCAGGCGAGCAACTCAAGCCGGACCAGCAGTCGAAGCCCGAAGGCAAGATACCGTCGAAAGCCGAGCAGCTTTGCGTTTCCTGCCACGGTCCGGATGGTGTCGGCATCACGCCTCTGTATCCGACGCTCTCCGGGCAACACGCCGATTTCCTGTTGCGCGCGCTGCTCGACTACAAGAACGGTTCGCGCAAGAACCCGGTCATGAGCGGCTTCGTCGCGGACCTCTCGGACGACGAGATGCGCGAACTGGCGGCGTATTACTCGAAGCAGCGGCCCAGCCTCACCACGGCCGAACACGCCATCTGGTTCGGCAACGCTCACAAGGACTGAAGAGCCCGGCGGGCCGGGAAGGCCGCAACGGTCAGCCGGCCGGTTCGCGCTGGCCTGCCCGGGTCAGCGACTCCGCCGCGAGGCGATCCAGGAAACTCGCCACCGTCTGCCAGTACACGTCGCGGTTGTGCTTCTTGCGGAAACCGTGGCCCTCATCCTTCGCCATCAGGTACCAGACGCGACCGCCGTTGGCGCGCACGCGCGCCACGAGCTGCTCGGATTCCGACGCGGGCACGCGCGGATCGTTGAGTCCCTGCACCACCAGCAGTGGCTGGTTGATGCGATGCGCGTGCGTCAGCGGCGAAATGCTGGCGAGAAAGTCGCGCATGCGCGGATCGCGCTCGTCGCCGTACTCCGCGCGGCGCAGATCGCGCCGGTATTCGGACGTGTTGGCGAGGAAGGTGAGGTAGTTGCTGATGCCGACGGTGTTCACGCCGCCGCGCAGGCGTTCGCCGAATTGCACCAGCGAGGCGAGCACCATGTAACCGCCGTACGACCCACCCATGACCGCGACGCGGCGCCGGTCGAGGCCCGGTTGCGTCTTGATCCAGTCGAGCAGGGCGCCGATGTCCTTCACCGCGTCTTCGCGCCGGTAGCCATTGTCGAGGTCGAGGAAGCTCTTGCCGTAGCCATTCGACCCGCGCACGTTCGGTGCGATCACGGCGTAGCCGAGTTCGTTCACGACGAACTGGATGAACGCATCGAAGCCGGGCCGATATTGCGTCTCGGGGCCGCCATGGATGGAGATGAGCACCGGATAGGGCCCGTCTCCGGCGGGGCCGCCGGGCACGGGCTCGTACACGAATGCCGGGATTTCGCGCGCCCGCGGACGGTGCTTCTCGACGAGTCCGGGCGTCGCCAGGCGCTGTTCCACGACCATGTCGAACGTCGGGTAGCGAACCAGCTTCCCTTCCACGAACAGGGAAGCGTCCAGTCCTTGCACGTCGCTATGCGTCCAGCGCGTGAGCTGGGCCCCTGCCACGTCGTAAACATAAACGTCGCGCGGTTCGCGCGAGGCTTCGAAGCTGAAGGCGAGGCGCCGGCTGCCGGGATCGAAGCGGATGTTCGAGATCGTGCCGGAGCCGAGGGTCGGTGACGGGAGCTCGCGCTGCTGGGCGAGATCGACGAGGTTCAGGCGGCTGTTGCCGTCCTCGTTGGTTACGTACGCGAGATACCGGCCGTCGTCCGAGAGATCGAATTCCTCGACGTCCCAGCGAATGTGGCCCGAGATCGTGCGCGCGGCGCCCGTGTCGAGCGCGACATGGCGAAGTTGCTTGAACTCGCTGCCACGGTCGGAAACGAGGTACACGCCCTTGCCGTCCCGCGAGAAGCGCGCGCTGCGAAGGCCGACGCGATGCGCCGAGGGATCGAGTTGCAGGCGATTGCCCGTGGCGAGGTCGGCGACGTGCAGCGTGCTCTCGTTCACCGACACGTAGTTCCAGAGCAGCAGCTTGCTGTCGTCGGGCGACCAGTCGAGCGGATACCAGGCCTGGCCGCCCGATTCGATGATCATGCGCGGCTCGTCGGCCTGCGTCGGATCCATGACGTAGATGTCGTAGACCGCCGGCTGGCGCGTGTTGCTGAAAAACGCGAAGCGCTTGCCGTCGTTCGACCACACGATGCCGCCGTTGAGGGCGTCGCCGCGCGTCAGCTGGCGCGCGGTACCGGGAGAGCCGCGGACCAGCGGCTGGAAAAAGATCTGCGCATTCTCATCGCCGCCGGAATCCATCAGGAAGGCGAAGCCGGCGCGCACGCCGCGCGGCGAGTGCAGGGCAACCGAGATCGGTTCGTCGAAGAACGTGAGTTGCCGCTTCTGACCGAGCGGCTGTTCCACCAGGTGGATCTGGTCGACGTTTCCGGAGCGCGTGCCCACGAGGATCGCACCCTCCGGCGTCCAGTCGCGAAAGCCGGCCTGCCGGTATTCGAGGTAGCGCTGGAGCTTCGCAGCCAGCGGGGCGGGGACGTCCGGAATGTCCTCCATGACGAGATTGCCGCGCTCGAGGCGCTTTACCGGGTTGGCGGACGCGGTGGCGGCGGTGGCCGCGAGCAGCGCCGCGAACAGCAACCACAGGCTTTTGTTCGGAGTGGCCTTCACGGTTGGCTCACCATCTGCTCGCAACACTCCCCATACTGTTGAGTGAGTTCCCATCGCGTCGCTCCGGTTCGATCCACCGGGAGCCGAGGACGGACCACGCTCGCGGTCCGGGAGCCGCCCTGGGCGGACAAGCCTTGGTCGGACAATGATAGGCTTCTTCGATGCGCAGCGGTCCCGGAACGCTTACTCAGTTTGCGCACGGCATCTACGCCGTCGATACCCTGTACGTTCGTCCCCGCCTGGATGCCAGTCACCTCATCGTGCAGGGTGGTCGCGTCGCTTTCGTCGACACCGGACCTGCTTCAGCGGTACCGCTGCTCCTGTCCGCGCTGCAGCGCCTGGATCTGGACGTGGGACAGGTCGACTACGTCCTGCTCACTCACGTCCACCTCGATCACGCCGGTGGTGCGGGCGCCCTCATGCAGGCGCTGCCGAATGCGCGCGCGGTCGTGCATCCGCGCGGCGCCCGGCATCTCGCGGATCCGTCGAAGCTGATCGCCGGCAGCATCGCGGTCTATGGAGAAGAGAATTTCCGCCGCCTGTACGGCGAAATCGTCCCGATCCCGGAAAACCGGTTGAGCCTCGCGGAGGACGGCCAGGTCGTATCGCTCGCGGGCCGCGAGCTGGAGCTGATCCACACGCCCGGACACGCGCTGCATCACTACTGCGTCGTCGATCGCGTCGCGCACGCTGTGTTCACCGGTGACAACTTCGGTCTCTCGTACCGCGATTTCGACACGCGCCGCGGCGCTTTCATCTTTCCGACCACGACGCCCGTGCAGTTCGATCCCGAAGCCATGCACGCGTCCATCGATCGCATCATGAGTTATCGGCCGCGCGCGATTTACCTGACGCACTTCAGCGAGGTCACGGAGCTGGAGCGACTGGCGCGCGACCTGCACGAATGCATCGACGCGTTTGTCGACATCGCGCGCCGCAACGACGGCCGCGCCGATCGCGGCGGACGGATCCGCACGGAGATGTTCGACTATCTGTCGCAGCGTCTCGACGCGCACGGCTACGAAGGCAGCGAGGCGCTGCGCCGCGAGCTGTTGTGGACGGACGTGGAACTGAACTCGCAGGGTCTCGAGGTGTGGCTGGATCGCCAGAAGCAAGCCGCCGCTCAGAACACTCACTGACGCATGAACGCCGTTGCACCTGCCGGAAGCTTCCGCGCGTATCGCATCCACGAGCGCGACCGCCAGGTGGAAGCGCGTTTCGATGACCTCACGCTCGACGACCTCGGCAAGGGTGAAGTGCTCATCCGCGTCGGGTACTCCGGCATCAACTACAAGGACGCACTCGCTGCCACGGGAGCGGGGAAGATCCTGCGCCGGTATCCACTCGTCGGCGGCATCGACCTCGCCGGTGAAGTCGTTTCATCGCAGGTCGATGCTTTCCGATCTGGCGACCCGGTGCTCGTGACTGGCTGCGGGCTCAGTGAGACGCACAACGGCGGGTACGCCGGGTTCGCACGCGTGCCGGCGGAGTGGGTGATAGCGATACCGCCCGGGCTGGACACGTTTCACGCGATGGCGATCGGGACGGCGGGCTTCACCGCAGCGCTCGCGATCCATCGCCTGGAGCACAACGGGCTCATGCCTGACAAGGGACGAGTCGTCGTGACGGGTGCAACCGGCGGAGTGGGCAGCATTGCCATCGACATGCTCGCCACGCGCGGCTATGAGGTCGTGGCGGTCACCGGCAAGGACGAGTCACACGACTACCTGCAGTCCCTCGGCGCGCGCGAGATCCTGTTGCGCCAAGCGTTGAATCTCGGTTCGAAGCCGCTCGAAGGAACGCTGTGGGCCGGCGCCATCGACAACGTCGGCGGCGACCTGCTCACGTGGCTCACGCGCACGACGAATTTCTGGGGCAGCATCGCCAGCGTCGGCCTGGCTGGCGGCCACGAGCTGCACACCACAGTGATGCCCTTCATCCTGCGCGGCGTGAACCTGCTCGGCATCAATTCTTCCGCCACGCCACGAGCGCTCCGGCTCGAAATCTGGAAGCGCATCGCCACGGATCTGAAGCCAATGCATCTCGACAGGATCGTTACGCGAACCATTGCTTTCGACGAGCTGCCGGAAGCATTCGATGCCTATCTGAAAGGTGGCGTGGTCGGGCGGACCGTCGTGCGGGTCGGCTGAGGTCCGGCGAAAACTGCAGTTTGGGCCTGTAAAGCAGCGGTCCGCAGCAGTTTGCGCTGCCGCGCGGTGCGGCCGTCGGCTACAATAACAGGCCTTCAGTCCTGCTCTTGAATCCGCATGAACTCAGCACGCTCGCCAGGTGCCCGGCTCTGGGCCGCGCTGGAGGCCGAACGTCCTCTGCAGGTCGTCGGCACAATCAACGCGTACAGCGCGCTGCTCGCCGAGCAGAGCGGCTTTCGTGCGCTGTACCTCTCGGGCGCCGGTGTCGCAAATGCTTCTTTCGGCCTGCCCGACCTGGGCATCACGAGTCTCAACGATGTGTGTGAAGACGTCCGGCGCATCACGAGCGCGACCGAGCTTCCGCTGCTGGTCGACGCCGATACCGGTTGGGGCGCCGCATTCAATATCGTGAGGACGGTGCAGGACCTGGCGCGCTCGGGCGCTGCGGGAATGCACATCGAGGACCAGGTCCAGGCGAAGCGCTGCGGCCACCGCCCCGGCAAGGCACTGGTCACGTGCGAGGAAATGGTGGATCGCGTGAAAGCTGCAGCCGACGCGCGCACCGACGAGAAATTCGTGATCATGGCGCGCACCGACGCGCACGCGGTCGAAGGGCAGCAAGCCGCACTGGATCGCTCGCTTCGTTACGTCGAGGCGGGAGCGGACATGATCTTCGCGGAAGCGCTTACCACGCTGGATGAGTACCGGCAGTTCACGTCGGGCGTGAAAGTGCCCGTGCTCGCCAACATCACCGAGTTCGGCAAGACGCCGCTGTTCACGACAAAGGAGCTCGGGGACGCGGGCGTGCGGCTGGCGCTGTATCCGCTGTCGGCGTTTCGCGCAATGAGCAAGGCGGCCCTCAACGTCTATCGCACGTTGCGCGAGCGCGGCACGCAGAAGGAAGTGCTGCACACTATGCAGACGCGTGCGGAGCTCTACGACGCGCTGGGCTACCACGAATACGAAAAGAAACTCGACGAATTGTTCGCGAAGGAGCGCAAGGAGTGAGAGTGGCATGAACGACGCAACGAATCCGGGCGCCTCCAACATCGCGCCCACATCGGGACCGAAGGCGAAGAAGTCTGTCGCGCTGTCCGGCATCGCAGCGGGCAACACCGCGCTTTGCACCGTGGGCCGCACCGGCAACGACCTGCACTATCGCGGCTACGACATCCTGGAAATCGCCGAAGCGGCCGAGTTCGAGGAAATCTCCTACCTGCTCATTCACGAGAAGCTGCCGACGCGTGCGGAGCTGAAGTCGTACAAGGCGAAGCTGAAGTCGCTGCGCTCGCTGCCGCAGAACGTGCGCACGGCGCTCGAACAGTTGCCCGCCGCGAGTCACCCGATGGACGTGATGCGCACCGGCGTATCCGTGCTCGGCTGCACATTGCCCGAAAAAGAAGACCACAACACGGCGGGCGCGCGGGACATCGCGGATCGCCTGGTTGCTTCGCTCGGCTCGATGCTTTGCTACTGGTATCACTTCAGTCATTCCGGGCAGCGCATTCACGTCGAGACCGAAGATGATTCCGTCGGCGGCCACTTCCTGCACATGCTGCATCGGCGTTCGCCGCCGGAGTCGTGGGTGCGGGCCATGCACACCTCTCTCGTTCTCTACGCAGAGCACGAGTTCAATGCCTCCACTTTCGCAGCGCGCGTCGTCGCAGGAACCGGATCCGACATGTACTCCGCCCTCGTGGCCGGCATCGGCGCGCTGCGCGGACCGAAGCACGGCGGCGCGAACGAAGTGGCATTCGAGATCCAGCAGCGCTACGACACGCCCGAAAGCGCGGACGAAGACATCCGCCGGCGCGTTGCCGGCAAGGAAGTGATCATCGGTTTTGGTCACCCGGTCTACACGCTGAGCGATCCGCGCAACGAGGTGATCCGCGGCGTGGCCGAGCGTCTCGCGCAGGAATCAGGCGACACCAAGAGGTTCGACATCGCCGCGCGCCTCGAAATGACGATGCGCGAGATCAAGAACATGTTCCCGAACCTCGACTGGTTCTCGGCCGTGTCCTACGCCCTGATGGGCGTGCCAACCGCGATGTTCACGCCACTGTTCGTCATCGCTCGCACCACCGGCTGGGCGGCGCACGTGATCGAGCAGCGCATCGACGGCAAGATCATCCGGCCGTCCGCCAACTACACCGGGCCCCCGAACCGAAGGTTCGTGCCTCTCGACAGAAGATAATCGCAAGTTCGTGCCCATCCTTTCGGAGATAACCGAGCTCCATGTCCTCGCATGACATCAAGTCGGCCGCGCGGCCGGATCCCGACCGCGTCCTCGTCGACATCGCCGACTACGTAACCGGCTACGAGGTCAAGAGCGACGCCGCTTACGAGACCGCGCGCTACTGCCTGATGGACACGCTCGCCTGCGGATTCCAGGCGCTGAAGTACCCGGCGTGCACCAAGCTGCTGGGGCCCGTCGTTCCCGGCGCGACGATGCCCGGCGGCGCGCGCGTCCCCGGCACTTCCTACGAGCTCGAGCCTGTGATGGCGGCCTTCAACATCGGCGCCATGATTCGCTGGCTGGATTTCAACGACACGTGGCTGGCTGCGGAATGGGGCCATCCCTCCGACAACCTCGGCGCCATTCTCGCGGTCGCGGATTACCTCAGCCGCCGCAACGTGGCGGAAGGCCGCAAGCCGCTTACCGTGCGCGACGTGCTCACCGCGATGATCAAGGCGCACGAGATCCAGGGCGTGCTCGCGCTCGAGAACAGTTTCAACCGCGTCGGGCTCGACCATGTCCTGCTGGTGCGGATCGCATCGACCGCGGTCGTCACGCACCTGCTCGGTGGCACGCACGAACAGGTCGTCAACGCCGTTTCGAATGCGTGGGTCGACGGCGGGGCGCTGCGAACCTATCGTCACGCGCCGAACACCGGGTCGCGCAAGAGCTGGGCCGCGGGCGATGCCACGAGTCGGGCGGTTCGCCATGCGCTCATCTCGCTCACCGGCGAAATGGGCTATCCCTCGGCGCTCTCCGCAAAGACCTGGGGCTTCTGGGACGTGCTCTTCAAGGGCAAGCCCTTCTCGTTCCCACAGTCTTACGGCAGCTACGTGATGGAGAACGTGCTCTTCAAGATCTCGTTCCCCGCGGAGTTCCATGCGCAGACGGCCGTCGAGTGCGCGATGAAACTGCACGGCGAGGTGAAGGATCGCATCGCGGACATCGAGCGCATCGCGATCGAAACGCAGGAGCCGGGCGTGCGCATCATCGACAAGACCGGCCCGCTCGCGAATCCCGCCGATCGCGATCACTGTATCCAGTACATGGCGGCGATCCCGCTGCTGTTCGGCCGGCTCACCGCCGAGGATTACGAAGACAGGATCGCGTCCGATCCGCGCGTCGATGCGTTGCGTTCGCGCATGGTCGTGCGCGAGAACGAAGCCTTCACTCGCGACTACTACGCACCCGACAAGCGCTACATCGGCAACGCGATCGAGGTGTTCTTCCGCGATGGAACGAGCACCGGCCGCGTGCAGGTCGACTACCCGATCGGCCATCGCCGGCGCCGCGCCGAAGGCATGCCCGTGCTCATACGAAAGTTCGAGGCCAGCATCGCCGCGCATTTCTCGCCGAAGCAGTGCGAGCTGATCCGCAACACCTTCGCGGACGCGAGGAAACTGGACGCCATGCCCGTCAACGAGCTCATGGCGACGCTGGTCAGGAATTAGAAGCCCTTGACTACCTGGCTGCGTCGCCGCCTTACCTAATAGCGTTTCGTATGCTTTTTTCCGCTATAAAAGCGGAAAAAGACATATGTAACAGTTGAATTTGTATCCCTCATAGATAAGAATCCGCTTATATAGCGGAATTTTAATTATGATCCTTGCCAGAAGGTCCGCCCTCGCGGGCTACGCAACCGCCCTGCTATCTATGGGGCAGATCTCTTTCACCGCGCTCGAGGCTCAAAGAGAGCTGGGCATAGGTCAGGGAGCGCTGCTCGATGCTGCCGAGAAGCTGCAGAAACGCGGACATCTCCTAAAACCTCGGCGCGGGTTCTATGTGATCGTGCCTCCCCAGTTCCTTAGCCGAGGAGCACCGCCCCCGTCCTGGTACATCGATAGCCTCATGAGGCACGAAAAGCTGCCTTACTACGTAGGATTGCTCAAGGCTGCCGAGCTCCTCGGCGCAACTCATCAGGCGGTAATGCAGTTCCAAGTCGTAACCTCAAAGCAGCTCAAGAAGATCAGAGCCGGTCGCTCAACCATCACGTTTTACTTTCGCACGGACATGGACGTGATTGCCTCTGGCATCGAAGATCGAAAAACAGATACGGGTGCCATGAGGGTATCAGGCCGAGAACTGACGCTGTTGGACCTTGTCCGCTACCCGCACGCGGCAGGCGGACTCGACCATGTGCTAACCGTACTCTCCGACCTCGGCGACGCCATCGATACGGAGAAACTCACAGGCCTTTCTGCAGCTTTCGAGCGGTCCGTGACACAACGCCTCGGTCATCTGCTCGACAAACTTGGGCACGTGCAAAGCGCAAGCTCGCTCCATGAGGCGCTGCAAAGAAAACACGCGTCCCTTACCTGGGTCGAACTCGAGCCGACACAAACCAGCGATCCTGACTTCACGCCAGAACCTCTCGAACGCGATGAACGATGGCGGGTCGTTGTGCGACGCGCGCCGGAGTCTGATGAATGATCCCGACGATGAATCTCGTTGCCTGGGGCAATACAGCGCCTTGGGCGGAGCAGCGGCAGATCGAGCAGGACCTGATCATCAGCCGCGCGCTCGTGGAACTATTCAGCGACGAATTCCTGCGCGCTGAGTTGCGTTTTCGTGGCGGGACCGCCCTCAACAAGCTGCATTTTCCGCAGCCGATGCGCTATTCCGAGGATATCGACCTGGTGAGAACAACGCATGGGCCGATCAAGGACGTGGTCGGTCGTGTGCGCGACATTCTTCAAGCGTGGCTGGGCGAGGCCGGGTTCAAGCAAAGCCCAGTCGCCCCAAGGCTCACGTTCAGAGTCCCCGCGGAGGACGGCGGAGCGCCGTTGCGGATGAAGGTCGAGATCAATACGCACGAGGTGGAGGCTTACGATAGCCCGCAGGCCATTCTCTACGCCGTCGACAATCCGTGGTTCACGGGACAGGCAAAGATATCGACGTTTTCTCGAGAGGAAATGCTCGCGACAAAGCTGCGCGCGTTACTGCAAAGGAACAAAGGGCGCGATCTCTTTGATCTTTCGCACGCGCTTGCCGTATTCCAGGAACTCGATGCCGCGCGAGTAACAGGACTGTTCGAGAAATATCTGGAAAAGTCAGATCTCAAGATCTCTCGCGCTCAAGCCGAGCAACGTATGTTCTCCAAACTCATCAGCCGGGGGTTCCTGACCGATATGCGTCCGTTGCTCGCTCCAGCGGCCGCAGACGCGCTCACGGACGCGGCCGCGATGAAGGCGTTCGCAGATGTCTTCACTGGCTTCGTAATACGCCTTCCCGGTGACCCGTGGGTGCGCACTGAAGAGATGGCCAAGCGTTTCAGACTTTTTTCTGGAGAATCCGAACACGCTGGCCGTTAAAGTTACCTTTCTCGTGGAGTAGACACGCAGCCATATTAACGGCATGCCTTTAGCATGCTTGACCACGGCACGCGCAAAGGGCGAACGCAGATTGTTATGGCCGATCTCACACTCCAGAAGCTGCTGAAGGACGGTGCCGCCGGGCTCGGCCTGGCACTGTCCGCCCGGCAGCAAGAGCAGCTGCTCGGCCTGGCCGACGAGCTGCTCGACTGGAACACGCGGTTCAATCTCACCGCGATCCGCGAGCCGCGCGACGTCATCACGCGTCACTTGCTGGATTCGCTCTCCGTCCAGCCGCACCTGGGCGGCCGTAGTGCCGCTGACATCGGCACTGGCGCAGGTTTCCCCGGGCTGCCGCTCGCCATCATCAATCCTGAGCGGCACTTCGCGCTCATCGAGGCCACGGGCAAGAAAGCGAAGTTCGTCGAGCACGCCGCCGGCAAGCTCGGCGTCGCGAATGTCCAGGTGGTGAACGCGCGCGCCGAAAAATGGCGGCCGGAAAGGCCGTTCGACAGCGTCATTTCGCGCGCGCTCGGGAGTCTCGAGGATTTCGTGCGTTTCGCCGGCCCGCTGTGCGCGCCCGGCGGGCGGCTCCTCGCGATGAAGGGCCAGTACCCCGAACAGGAAATCGCAGAAATTCCGCGGTCATGGCGCGTCGTCGCCGTTCCGCGACTCGAAGTGCCGGGGCTCGATGCCCAGCGGCATCTCGTCATCTTGCAGCGTTCCGCTGACGTCATCTTGCAGCGTACGGCTGACGTCGCCGCCGGAAGCCGGTAGTCTCCGCCGCATGAAGCGCGTGATCGCTGTCGCCAACCAGAAAGGCGGTGTCGGCAAGACCACTACGGCGGTCAACCTCGCAGCCTCCCTGGCGGCGACGAAGCGCCACGTTCTGCTGGTGGACATGGACCCGCAGGGCAATGCCACGATGGGCACGGGCGTGGACAAGCGCACCGTGCAGCGCACGTCGGCGAACGTGCTGATGGGCGAATGCGATATTTCCTCGGCGCTGGTACCGGTGGATCCGGGCGGCTTCACGCTGCTCCCGGGCAACGACGATCTCACCGCGGCGGAAGTGCGCCTGCTGACCGTGCTCGCGGGGCGCGAGCTGCGGTTGCGGACGACGCTCAAGCAGGTTCGCAACCTCTACGACGTCATCCTCATCGACTGCCCGCCGGCGCTGAACATGCTCACCGTGAACGCGCTGGTGGCGGCAGACACCGTGCTGGTGCCCATGCAGTGCGAGTACTACGCCCTCGAGGGGCTGTCCGCGCTGATCAACACCATCGAGCAGATCCGGCAGAGCATCAACCCGGATCTCGAGATCGAAGGCATCCTGCGCACCATGTATGACCCGCGGAACAACCTGTCCGCGGAGGTGGCGGCGCAGCTCATCGAGCACTTCGGGGAGAAGGTGTTTCGGACGATCATCCCGCGCAACGTGCGCCTGGCTGAGGCCCCCAGTTTTGGCCGGCCGGCGCTGTTCCACGACAAGGATTCGCGCGGAGCACTGGCTTACCTGGCGCTCGCGGGGGAGATGATTCGTCGCGACGAGGAGCCGGACAGCGTCTCGAGTCAGCCGGTCGAAGGCGAGGGAGTACCTGAAGCCGAGAGCAAGGTCGAGACGGCCACGGGCTCCTGATTTTTGCTTGCGCGAACAACGAACAGTGGAGTAAAACGCCGACTGTCGGCGTAGCTGTTTCTAATAAAGGTCAAGACAGGGGTAACGGGGCGCCATGGCACTGAAAAAGACGGGGTTGGGACGCGGGCTCGAAGCTCTGCTGGGCCAGTCCTCCTCGAGAATCCACCCGATTCCCGCACCCGTTTCCGTGGCCGCGCCGGGCGACGAGCTCGTCAAGATTCCCCTCGACCTGCTGCAGCGGGGCCGATACCAGCCGCGCGTCGACATGCGGCCCGACAGCCTCCAGGAGCTGGCTGACTCGATCAAGGCACAGGGTGTCGTGCAGCCGATTGTCGTGCGGCCCCTCGACACTCCCGCCCCCGGCGGCTCGATGCGCTACGAAATCATCGCCGGTGAGCGTCGCTGGCGCGCCGCGCAGATGGCCGGGCTGCAGGAGATCCCTGCCGTCGTTCGCCGCGTGCCCGACGAAGCCGCGGTGGCGATGTCCCTGATCGAGAACATCCAGCGCGAGAACCTCAACCCACTCGAAGAAGCCCGCGCCCTCGATCGCCTCGTCAACGAGTTCGGGATGACGCACCAGCAGGCCGCCGAAGCCGTCGGTCGTTCGCGTGTCACGGTCAGCAACCTGCTGCGCCTGCTCGAGCTCGGCGATGAAGTGAAGGGATTCGTGGAGCGGCGCGAGCTGGAAATGGGCCACGCGCGTGCCTTGCTGGGATTGGAGCAGCGCCGGCAACAGAGCGAAGTCGCGGCCCTGGTCGCGAAGAAAGGATTGTCCGTTCGCGAGACGGAAGCGCTCGTGCGGCGGATGCTTCAGCACGCAGCGGAAGGAACGAGCGGCTCCAGGGACCGCGAAGAATCCGCCGATCCGAACATTCGCAAGCTGGAAGCGGATCTCGCCGAGAAGCTCGGGGCCAAAGTGGCCATCAGGCACGGTGCGAGTGGCAAAGGAAAGCTGGTCGTTGCTTATAACAGTCTCGACGAGCTCGAGGGGATTCTCGAACACATCGGCTGAGCCTGGGGCGCTCGAGCCAGTGACGTCGGTTTGCATCCTGATGAGCAGGCGCGTGAGCCCCGAGCTGGAGCGCGGGCAAGCAACGCCCTGAAGCAGAATTTGCTTTCCCGGTCATTGCCTTGCGACGCGGCAAAGACCGTTTTTCCGCCTTGCAGCACCCTCTTTTCCTCCCTATAATGCGCGGCCTTTTGCAGCGGGGAGCGATCCTCGACGCACGAAGGCCACCGGGACCTCGACAGGTGGCTTTTTTGTTGCCCGTATTTGTTGCCCGAGCGGGGCGTGACCCTCGATAACACAGGCGCGCGGCGCATCGCGTTACGCGTCGTGGTGTGGCAGGCCGCCGCGGCGATCGTAATCGCGGCGCTGTTCCTGGCCTTCGCGACGTATAGAGCCGGTTTGTCCGCCCTTCTGGGCGGCGGCATCGGCGTCGCAGCGAGCCTCGCGATGTTCATCGCGGCGTTCCGAAGGTCGGCCACGACGGATGCGAAGCGCATCGTCGGCGCCTTCTACCGCGGCGAAGCGGCGAAGCTGCTGCTTACGGTGGTGCTGTTCGTCGTGGTGCTGTCGCTGGTCAAGGTCGAAGTGCTGCCGTTTTTCGGCGGCTACGTCGGGACCCTGCTGGTTTACTGGTTGGCGCTGGTCCGGAATTGACCCGCCAGGTAATTGAAGAAGCGCGCGCGCAACCGCATATCCGTTTCCAGAAATCATGGCCGAACAAGCACCCGCAAGCGTCAACGAATACATCGTCCACCACCTGACGAATCTCAAGGTCCAGCTGGGTGAGGGCGCTTTCTGGACGCTGCATCTCGACAGCGTGTTCTTCGCGGTGCTGCTGGCTCTCGTCTTCGGCGGCGGTTTCTGGCTCGTCGCGCGCAAGGCCACAGCCGGAGTGCCGACTGGGGGCCAGAACTTCATCGAGGCGGTGGTCGAGATCGTCGATGCCCAGGTGCGAGACACCTTTCACGGCACCAGCAAGCTCATTGCGCCTCTCGCGCTGACTATTTTCTGCTGGGTGTGGCTGTTCAACTTCATGGATCTCGTGCCCGTCGACCTGCTGCCCGCAGCGGCCGGAGCGCTCGGTGTGCACTACCTGAAGGTCGTGCCGAGCACGGATCTCAATATCGTCTTCGGCATGTCCATCACCGTGTTCCTGCTGGTGATGTACTACAGCGTCAAGATCAAGGGCGCCGGTGGGTTCGCGAAGGAACTGCTCACCGTCCCGTTCGGACCGTATCTTTTCCCCGCGAACCTGCTTTTGAACCTGATCGAGCATCTCGCGCGCCCCGTATCACTGGCGCTGCGCCTGTTCGGCAACATGTACGCCGGCGAGATGATTTTCCTGCTGATCGCCATCTTCACGCTGGGGTATGGCGCAAAGGAACTGATCAGCTTCGGAGGCGTGGCCTTCGTGTTCGGGCAGATCCTCCTGGGTCTCGCCTGGGCGATCTTCCACATCCTGATCATCACGCTGCAGGCCTTCATCTTCATGATGCTGACAGTCGTGTATCTCTCGATGGCGCACGAGGAGCATCACTAGGTGCGGCGCGCCCCGGGGTTCGGACGGTTTTGGGTGAACAACAAGGTTTTTCTCGAGGAGTGAATCATGGATCTTGCCAGTCTGGTTGCTAGCGTTCAGGGCATGACGGTCGTCGCCGTCGGCCTGGTGTTCGGCATGGGCGCGCTCGGAACCGCCATCGGTTTCGGTCTGCTCGGCGGAAAGTTCCTGGAAGGCGCCGCGCGGCAGCCCGAAATGGTGCCGATGCTGCAGGTGAAGATGTTCATCGTCGCCGGCCTGCTCGATGCGGTCGCGATGATCGGCATCGGCTTCGCCCTGTTCTTCACGTTCGCCAATCCGTTCCTGGGCGCCGTGGAAGCGGCCGCGCGGGGCGCGGGCGCCCAGTAGCCGGCCACTCGGGCAATACGCATCGCCGTCGGGCGATAGCCCCGGCGGCGTAGCCCGGAGGAATCGACGTGAACCTGAACATCACACTTGTCACGCAGATGATCGTGTTTCTTCTGCTGGTCGTGTTCACGATGAAGTTCGTGTGGCCTCACATCATGAACGCACTGGAAGAGCGCAAGAAGCGCATCGCGGACGGCCTCGCGGCCGCCGAGAAGGGCGAGAAGGCGCTGACCGAAGCGAAGAGCAACGCAGACGAAGTGCTGCGTGAAGCGCGCAGTCGTGCGCTGCAGATCGAGGACCAGGCCCGCAAGCGTGCCAACGAGATCATCGACCAGGCGAAGCAGACCGCGATCTCCGAGGGCGAGCGTCTCGTCGCGGCCGCGCAGCAGCGCACCGAGCTCGAGATCAACCGGGCCCGCGAACAGCTGCGCAAGGAAGTGGCGACGCTGGCCATTCGTGGCGCGTCGCAGTTGCTCGAGCGCGAAGTGGATCCGCGCACGCATTCCGAGCTGCTCGCGAAGCTCGCCACGCAGATCTGAGCATGGCCGAGAAAATTACCATCGCGCGACCGTACGCGAAGGCGCTGTTCGAGCTGGCCTTCGAGCACCGGCAATTGCCGAAGTGGCTCGACGTGCTGGCCGTCGCGGCAGCCGTTGCGGAAGACCAGGGCATCCGGCGGTTGCTGGTCAGCCCGCATCTCACGACCAGCCAGCACGCCGATCTGTTCATCGAGATCCTCGAGCAGGCTTTGGCCAGACGCGGTGGACTGGAACCGGCCGCCGCAGAAGCCATGCGAAATTTCACCCGCACGCTGGCAGCCAATCGGCGCCTGGCGCTGTTGCCCGAAATCTTCACGATTTTCGCCCGGCTCAAGGCGGAATCGGAGAACACCATGGACGTGACCGTGCGCTCGGCCGTGCCGCTCGACGATGCACTGCAGAGCCAATACGCGGGCGCGCTCCGCAAGCGGCTGAAGCGCGAAGTCAGAGTGAAGGGCGAAGTCGATCCGTCGCTGCTCGGCGGTGCCGTGCTGCAGGCCGACGACCTCGTCATCGATGGTTCATTGCGAGGGCGGCTCGAGCGGCTCTCTTCTGAAGTGAGCGGCTGAGCGAGCAGCACTCGAGCGCGATACAAGACACCGAAGGACGAAGCCATGTCGATCAAAGCATCCGAGATCAGCGACCTCATCAAGGCGCGCATCGAGAAATTCCAGTCGGCCACCGACGCGCGCAACGTCGGCACGGTCGTGACCGTGACGGACGGCATCTGCCGCGTGCACGGTCTCGCCGATGCACGATACGGCGAGATGCTCGAGTTCCCGGGCAACACGTACGGCCTGGCGCTCAACCTCGAGCAGGATTCCGTCGGCTCCGTGGTGCTCGGTGAGTACAGGCACATCAGCGAAGGTTCGACGGTCAAGACGACGGGGCGCATCCTGGAAGTGCCGGTGGGTCGCGAGTTGCTCGGCCGCGTGGTCGATTCGCTCGGCAATCCGCTCGACGGCAAGGGCCCGATCAAGACGACACAGACCGCGCCGATCGAGCGCGTCGCGCCGGGCGTGACGTACCGTAAATCGGTGTCGCAGCCCGTGCAGACGGGCTACAAGGCCATCGACGCGATGGTGCCGATCGGCCGCGGCCAGCGTGAGCTGATCATCGGCGACCGCCAGACGGGCAAGACCGCACTCGCCATCGACACCATCATCAACCAGAAGTCCTCCGGCATCAAGTGCATCTACGTCGCGATCGGGCAGAAGCAGTCCTCGATCGCCAACGTCGTGCGCAAGCTCGAAGAGCACGACGCGATGAAGCACACGATCGTCGTCGCGGCGTCCGCTTCGACGCCGGCCGCGATGCAGTACATCGCACCGTACTCGGGCTGCACGATGGGCGAGTTCTTCATGGACCTGGGCGAAGACGCCCTCATCATCTATGACGATCTAACCAAGCAGGCCTGGGCGTATCGGCAGATCTCGCTGCTCCTGAAGCGTCCGCCGGGCCGCGAAGCGTACCCGGGCGACGTGTTCTACCTGCACTCCCGCCTGCTCGAGCGCTCGGCGCGCGTGAATGAGCAGTACGTTGAGAAGGTCACCAACAGCAAGGTGAAGGGTAAGACGG
>Ga0187892_10000638_pt1 | contig 89031 bp, 81 predicted proteins | sample MA1701073metaG_FD_139345 | JGI IMG/M metagenome (GOLD analysis project Ga0187892, IMG submission 139345) | Bio-ooze microbial communities from a basaltic lava cave in the Kipuka Kanohina Cave System on the Island of Hawaii, USA - MA170107-3 metaG ... | reverse complement strand
TTGCATCACGAACCCGGCGCAAGAACCGAAAATCCAGACCGCAAAAGCAGTCGGGCGCTCCTTCGAAGCGATTCACCGAAAACGAAGAACGTCATTTCCGTAGCTTTTGCATCAGGCTGCTAGGGCTCGCTGAAGGTATCTGGCAAGCGCCGGGCGCTCCTTGAAGCATCCGACGGAGTCGCGACGCACCTCACCTGTCGCCGGGTCGCGCCCTGCGGGGATCGGTGATCCGGTGATCTCCTTGACGAACGCCTCGAACCGCGGCGCTCGCGCGGCTGGGTCGTAGCGGACCGTGGAGCGTTTAGTAACAAGGTCCTCGCGCGCCGCGGGGCGCAGCTCGCCAGTGCGCAGGTCGAGCACGCCGTTCTCGACCCCCAGCAGCCACGGGTCGCGGTCGAGCCTGTCGATTGGCACGGCGATTGCGGCGCGCTTGGACAGCTCGAAGAGCATCGCGTCGAGCACCCGTCGCTGACGACACTGCCTCTCCCACTTGCGCAAGGACTCGACGGTCTTCTTGATCCGGTCGCGCTCGCCTTCGTCAAGTGCTGGGTCGGAGGCCACGGCCTCTAGCTCAGCGACTTTCTCGTGATAGTGCTCCGCGACGCGCAGTGCCCGCGCGCGGGCGACCATACCGTGCTTGTCGGGCGTCCAACGCTCCCCGTCCCACCAGAGCCAAGACTCGGTTTCGGGCACGAAGCGAAGGTTCCCGGCTGTGAGCTTTTCAAGCAGGTTCGCGTTGCCGGTGTCGGTTCGATCAACCAGCGTCGAGTAGTCGTCGGCTGTTGGCACAACACCTACCCGCGGGTTCACCCAACCCGAGGCCTGCGCCCACGCGAAAATCGAACGGAATGTGATGCTGTGCGGTGCAAACCCTTCCCATTTCTCCTGCGCCTGCTCGGCGTTGTACTTGTCCGATTGCTTGGAGAACTCGTGCCACAGCTCTTGCGCAGCCGCCTCGTGCTCCGTGCCTTTTAGCGACGCGAGGGCTTGTCCCGTGTGGATCCAATCGCTATACGGTTCCGCGCGCGGCGCAATGTGCGCGAGCGCCGATCGCAGGTCGGCGATGGTCGCCTCGGTCACGTCTTGCAACGCGATCTGGCGGTCGAGGTGGAGATCCTCAATGCGGGACGAGGTTGCGACGGGTCTCGGAGGTAGGTCGCCGATGTCTAGCTCGACCTCATCACCGATCAGGCCGTGGACGAATCCACTTCGGACCGGCACGGGATCGGCAACGCCCGTGTCGAACTCTGGCGCTGCCGTGTAGTGCACCTGGATCTCGTCGAAGACCGCGTGATCGGCCTGCAAGCCGATCCCCCTCGCCCAGGCCCGCAGCGCCGCGGACGTGCGGGGTGTTGCGAGCCAGAACCAGAGGTGCGCCTTGAGCTTGTGGTGGTGCTTCGAGTGCCCGGCGCTGTTCGAGAGTTGCCAGTGAAAAGAGGCGCATTGGAACGACACGGGGAGGTGGCTCTTGAGATACTCCTCAATCGCCGCCGCTGGATCCGTCACAGGATCGGCGAAGAGCGGCTCGAAATCGTCGATCTCGATCATGAGCGAGTGCAGAGCCTGATCGCGGAACAGCGACTTGCGCCGGTATACCTTGCCGGTTGGCAGATCGGGCTCGCGGTCGCGGGTGGCCTCGTCGTGTAACCCGCGGATGACGCAGGCCCGCGGGTTCGGCTCAAGGCGCGTCAGAAGCGCCGATAGCTCGTGGATGCTGCTAACGCGGTGCTCGGCGAGCGTGAACATCTTCGCGTCGTCGTACGGCTCAATTGACCCGTCGCTCCTCCAGCGCTTCGTGAGCCTCTTCGTCGCATACAGAACCGCGAGGACGTCTTGGCGAGGCGGCGTGATCCTCGCTGACATCGGCTTCGGCGTATCGTCGATCGTCATTGATCGCTTGATGGACTCGATAGCTCGCTGCGCCTGAGCGACGGCGTTCGAGATCGCGTTTTGATCGCTTCGCTCATCCACGGGTGCCCCCCGACTCCCTGCGCTTCCAGTGTTCGCGCGATTGGATTAGCCACTCCGTTGCCTCACGGATAAGCGCTTCGTTTAAGTCGTCGCGTAGATTGAACACGATCGTAGTCCAGCTTTTCTCGCTGTCGTGTCCCCAATTCATGGTGAGACCGTCCGCAAGGATGGGGTCGACGGTTGGGTAACCGCTCCCACTGTGGGCGATCCACGCCGCGATCGAATGGATCTTGGTTTCTACCTTGCCGTCGTCAGAAAGGACTATCCCCATCGCTCGCAGGTTGGGGTCGGCATTCGCGACGACGACCGGGATGTGGATGATCGGGTCGCTGTGATTCATGTAGTGGAAGCCTACGTACCGGGAGAATTCCATGTCATCCACGGCGACTCTCCTCCGGGCGCTTCTCTGCTCGGCGGGGGCCGCCGGGCGAGCGCAGGACTAGCACGGGTGCCGCATCCTTTCCCCGTCGTTGGGTCATCCACTGGAGGACCTCGTCCTCGCTCCAGACTGCCACCCGCGGCGTGAGGAGAAAGCTCTTCGGAAATTGCCCCGCGCGTACCAGGCGGTAGACGGTTGTCCGCCCCAGGCCTGTCAGCTTGAGCACCTCGGGGCGGCGGAGGAACCGCGCCGGGGTCGCGTTCGTGATCGCGCTCATTGGCCCTCCCCGTCGCGCGACATGCTGTCAATGTACGCGACGATCTCAGACTCGCGGTACCAGCCGTTCTTATCGCCCGGCTCGTGGTACCGCGGCTTCGGCAGCCTGCGTCTCCTGATCAGGCGCTTAGCGGTCTCATATGTGAGGCCCAGTATCTTGAACGCCGCCCGCTCGCTAATGAGCGGGTCGACCTTGACGGAAGGCCTGACGCCCTTGAGATCCGTTGGGGTTTCCACGTTGCGTGCCTCGTGCAAGATCAAAGCCCCCATCCTAAGACGCATGAGCCAGATGCGCTGCGGCGGGGTTGGTTAGAAACCCTAGGTGCCGGGGGCAAACCCCGGGGGTTTCTCATCGACTTTTCTTGTGCGCGGCGCGGCAAGAGCCCGCCGGACCGCGAGCAACGAGGGCTAGGGGCTAGCCTCGATCAGCGGAGCTTGAGCAGTGCGCTCTTAAGCTTCGGGTCGCGGAGAAGCTTCACGCGCGCGGCGGACGAGATCAGGCCCTCGGCGCTTTCGAGGAACTTCTCGAACCCTAGTTTTGTGATCACGGGCTTTGCGAGCCCGGTCACCAGCAGTGTACGGTTCGCTTCCCGCAACCTGGAGCGCAAGGTTTCGACCTCGAGCAAGCGGTACTCGGCGTTTGTCTGGTGGAGACGACGCAGCGCCGCACTGCTACTCAGGCGTCCGCCTGCCCGGTTCTGGAGTTTCTGCACGTCGACCCAAAGCCAGAAAAGGCGCAGGGGGTGCCACGTGACGGGGCGGCCGTTCGCCCTCCTGGCGCGCCCGACGAGTCGAACTCTGAAGCCCGGCCCGCCTTGATCGGCGAGCGCAAGCATGCCTTCAGCGCCGTATAGGTGAGCGGCCACGCGCAGGCGCTCCACGAACTCGCGCCCCCATTTGCGCTGCTGTTCGGCGACTTGAGCGGGGCGGCTCGCACGCCTAAGGGTAATCGGCCGGCTAAGCAAAGCCTTGTTGGGGTGTGTCACGCGAACAGTCACTACGGCGCACCCGCCAGCCGGTGAGGGGGTACGACGTCGGACCGCGAGATCCAGGCGTCGACCATGTCCGCCCACGCCTGCAGCATCTCGCGCCGCTGCGGGCCGTACTCGGCCTTGTTGTATATCGCACGCACCCCCTTCTGCTCGTGCGCGAGCGCCTTCTCGATCCAGTCGCTGTTGAACCCAGCCTCGTGCAGGTGGGTGCTTGCCGTCCGCCTGAGGTCGTGCACGGTGAAGGGCGACATCTCGCCGCCCTGCGCCTTGAGCTTGGCGAGCGTCGCCTCGATCACGCGGTTCAGCGTCGAGTGCGCGATCGGGCCGTCGGTGTCGTACCGGCCAGGGAATAGATACACGCTCGTGCCCGCGAATGTCCTAAGCGCGACCAGTATGTCGAGCGCCTGTTGGCTCAGGTACACGACGTGGGCGCGGCCAGCCTTCATCTCGTCCGCGGGGATGGTGAGCGTCGCCTTCTCGAAGTCGACCCACTCCCAGCGCGCGTTGATCAGCTCCCCTTTGCGCAGCATCGTCAGCAGGATGAACTTCAGCGCGAGCTTGAGCGTCGGCAACGTCCCCACTCCCTCCAAGGCGGCGAAGAACGTACGGATCTCCTCCGGCGAGAGGGCGCGGTCCCGCGGCTTGAAAGTAGCGATCGCGCTCGGGCTGACGTCCGCCGCGGGGTTCGCGACCTTCACGCCCCGCCCGATCGCGTGACGGAACACCTGTTGGACGATGTCGCGCGCGTGCACCGCGGTCGCCGGCGCGCCGCGCGCCTTGATCCCGTCGCAAAGCTCGACGACCCGCTGCGGCGTGATCTCTTCGAGCTGCAGCTTCCCGAGCTTGGGAAGCACATCTCGATCGAGGATGCCCTTCCGCATCGCGCGCGTGCTCTCCGCGAGCGGCGCGTCGCGAAGCCAGATTGCGGCGAAGTGGGCAAAGTTGCCCGTCTCCCGCAAGACGCGCTTGCCGTCCGCCTTCGCGCGGGCGGGCGACTCACCCTGCCCTACCTGCCGGCGCGCTCGGGCGAGCAGCGCGCGCGCCTCGGCGAGCGAGAGCGTGTGCCCGTACTTAAGCTCCGCGTCGGGGCGAGGCGGGAGCCTCGCGCGCGTGGGGTCGTAGCGCCCGAGCGTGAGCGTCTCGCGCCGCCCGCGCAGGCGGTAGTCGTACCGGAAAGTGATCGCGCCGCCGGTGCTCACGAACGTGTACATGCCGTCCCGGTCAGGGACCTTGTAGCCCCGCGCGCGGGGCTTAAGGTTCCGCAGGGCGGTGTCCGTCAGCCCGTTCGGTGGCTTCCTCAGCGGTCGCGGTGGCGCTTCTACCACCACCTCGGTCGTCGTCGAGTCCGTCGTCATTGTCCCCCGTACCGTCACGCCTGACGGCGATACCGTCGGCGTACCGCTCGCGGTTTTTCCCGCGCCGTCAACTGTGCCGGCAGTTTAGGGTCGGCTTCGGGGAAATGACAAGGAACGATGTGGTCTGATTGGTGTGACGCTTTGCGCGCCGGATCAGAGAGTTAGGGAATGTTGTGAAACGACGTGAACTAACACCAATTCATTCCCACTCGATCGTCGCCGGCGGCTTGCTCGACACGTCGTAGACGACGCGGTTGATGCCGCGGACCTCGTTGATGATCCGGTTCGCGACCTTTCCGAGCAGCTCGGGCGGCAGCGCCGCCACGTGCGCGGTCATGAAGTCGGTCGTTTCGACGGCGCGCAGCGCCACGACGTGCTCGTAGGTGCGGCCGTCGCCCATGACCCCCACCGACCGCACCGGCAGGAACACCGCGAACGCCTGGGCCGTCCGGTCGTAGAGCCCGGCGGCGCGCAGCTCGTCGATGAAGATCGCGTCGGCGCGCCGGAGCAGGTCGGCGTACTCGCGCTTCACCTCGCCGAGGATCCGGACGCCGAGGCCGGGTCCCGGGAACGGGTGCCGGAACACGAGCTCGCGGGGCAACCCGAGCGCGAGTCCCAGCTCGCGCACCTCGTCCTTGAAAAGCTCCCGCAGCGGCTCGAGCAGCTTGAGATGCAGCGTTTCGGGAAGCCCGCCGACGTTGTGGTGGGACTTGATCGTGTGCGCCTTCCGCGTCCGCGCGCCGGCCGACTCGATGACGTCCGGGTAGATCGTCCCCTGGGCGAGCCATTTCGCCCGCGGCAGCTTCGCCGCCTCCTCCTGGAAGACGTGGACGAACTCGCGGCCGATGATCCGCCGCTTCTCCTCGGGGTCGAAAACGCCCTCGAGCGCCTGCATGAAGCGCCCGGAAGCGTCCACGAGCTTGACCTTCACGCCCAGGTGACGCGCGAAGGTCGCCATGACCTGCTCGGCCTCGTTCAGGCGCAGGAGCCCGGTGTCGACGAAGATGCAGGCGAGCTGGTCGCCGATCGCGCGGTGGATCAGCGCGGCGGCGACGGCCGAGTCCACGCCGCCGGACAGGCCGAGGATCACCTCCTCGGCCCCGACCTGGGCCCGGATCCCGGCGACGGCTTCGCCGACGTAGTCGGGCATGTTCCAGTCGGCGCGGCAGCCGCAGATCTCGCCGACGAACCGCTGCAGGATCGCCCCGCCCTGCCGGGTGTGCGTGACCTCGGGGTGAAACTGCACCCCATAGAGCCTCCGCTCCTCGTTCGCCATGCCCGCGATCGGGCACGACTCGTTGCTGGCGATGACGCGGAAGCCCGGCGGCAGCTCGATCACCTTGTCGCCGTGGCTCATCCAGACGTCGAGCAGGCCGTGGCGCTCGCCGTTCACCCGGTCCTGGATGCCCTCGAGCAGTCGCGAGTGCCCGCGCGCCCGGATCTCGGCGTAGCCGAACTCGCGGACCCGCGAGCCTTCGACCTTGCCGCCGAGCTCGGCGGCCATCGTCTGCATGCCATAGCAGATGCCGAGCACCGGCACGCCGAGCTCCCAGACCGCCCGGGGGGCGCGCGGCGTCGCGTCCTCGTAGGCCGACGCCGGCCCTCCGGAAAGGATGATCCCGCGCGGGGCGAACGCGCGCACGAACTCGTCCGCGACGTCGTGCGGGTGCAGCTCGCAGTAGACGTGGGCCTCGCGGACCCGGCGCGCGATCAGCTGGGCGTACTGGGCGCCGAAGTCGAGGATGAGGATCCGGTCGTGCGTCACTCGATCCGGTAGTTCGGCGCTTCCTTCACGATCTGGACGTCGTGGACGTGGGACTCGCGCATCCCCGCGCCCGAGATCTCCACGAACTCGGCGCGCGTCCGGAGCTCGTCGACGCTCGCGCAGCCGACGTACCCCATGCTCGCCTGCAAGCCGCCGACCAGCTGGCTGATCACGCCGACGACGGAGCCCTTGTAGGGCACCCGCCCCTCGACCCCTTCGGGCACGAGCTTGTCGGCATGCATCGCCGGATCCTGGAAGTAGCGGTCGGCGGCGCCCTGCTGCATGGCCGCGAGCGACCCCATGCCGCGATACGACTTGTAGGAGCGGCCCTGGAACAGCTCGATCTCGCCCGGCGACTCCTCCGTGCCGGCGAAGAGCCCGCCGATCATCACGCAGTGCGCGCCCGCGGCGAGCGCCTTGGGGATGTCTCCGGAGTAGCGGACACCGCCGTCGGCGATCGTCGGGACGTTCGTCCCGGCCAGCCCCTCGGTGACGTTCACGATCGCGGTGATCTGCGGCACGCCGACGCCGGCGACCACCCGCGTGGTGCAGATCGACCCGGGGCCGATCCCGATCTTGACGCCGTCCGCGCCGTGATCGACGAGCGCGCGCGCGCCCGCCGCGGTGGCGACGTTGCCGCCGACGACCTCCACTTTCGGAAAGTTGGTCTTGATCCATCGCACGCGGTCGAGCACGCCCTGCGCGTGTCCGTGCGCGGTGTCGACGACGAGGAGATCGGCGCCGGCCTCGACGAGCGCCGCGACGCGCTCCTCCGTGCCCTCGCCGACGCCGACCGCGCCGCCGACGCGGAGCTTGCCCTGCTCGTCCTTGCAGGCGTTCGGATGCTCGCTCGCCTTGAGGATGTCCTTCACCGTCATCAATCCGCGCAGCTCGAAGTCGCCGTTCACCACCAGCACGCGCTCGAGGCGATGCTTGTGCATGAGGGCCTTCGCCTCCTCGAGCGTCGCCCCCTCGCGGACCGTGACCAGCCGCTCGCGCGGCGTCATGATCGAGCGCACCGGCTGGTCGAGGCGGGTCTCGAACCGCAGGTCGCGGTTGGTGACGATGCCCACGACGCGCTTGCCCTCGACGACCGGCAGCCCGGAGAACTTGTGCGTCTCGGTGAGGGCCTTGACTTCGCGGACCTTCATGTCGGGGGGGATGATGATCGGGTCGCGCACCACGCCGGACTCGTAGCGCTTGACCTTCAGCACCTCCGCGGCCTGGGCCCGCGGCGTGAGGTTCTTGTGGACGATCCCGATGCCGCCTTCCTGGGCGATCGCGATCGCGAGCCGCGCCTCGGTGACGGTGTCCATCGCCGCCGAGACGAGCGGGATGTTCAGGGCGATGTTGCGGGAGATCCGGGTCTTGAGGGAAACGTCGCGCGGCAGGACGGTCGAGTGGTCGGGAACCAGCAGAACGTCGTCGAACGTCAGCGCCTTGGTGATCACACGCATTGGCCGGATGGGCGGCGCAAAGACGCATTATACGCGCGGCGACTGCGGCGGTGAATTCGCCGCGGCGTGACGGATGCCGCAATTGACGGGCCCGGTGAAACCGGCTAGGGTCAGGGTGCCCGGATCAAGGACAATGTCATGAACGTCGTCCGCACTCTTCTCGCGCTCGCCGCAGCCGGCCTGGTCGGCGCCCCGGCGGCGGCGCAGCAGCTCTACAAGTACGTCGACCCGGACGGGAAGGTCCAGTACTCGGACCGTCCGCCGCCCGCCGGGCAAAAGGCGGAAAAAGTCACGGGCGGGCGCGTGAGTAGCGTGCCGTCGCCCGTGCCGGCCGCACCCGCCGCCGAAGGCGACGCGGCGAAGGCGGGCGCGCCCAAGTCGCTCGCGGAGCGGGAGCAGGACTTTCGCAAGCGCCGGCTCGAGGCCCAGGAGAAGGCGGCCAAGGACGCGAAGCTCGCCGAAGAGAAACGCGTGCAGGACGAGAGCTGCGCCGCCGCCCGCCGCCAGCTCTCGGGGCTCCAATCGGGCGCCCGGGTGGCGAAGATCAACGAGCAAGGCGAGCGGATCTTCCTCGAGGACAACGGCATCCAGCAAGAGGTCCAGCGGCTCCAGCGCGAGGTCGCGTCGGCCTGCAAGTGACCTTGGGCTAGCGCCGGGGACGCGCCGCGCGCCGGCGTCGCGCCTCCTTCGGGTCGGCGACGAGCGGGCGCAAGATCTCCACTCGGTCGCCGTCAGCGAGGCGCGCGCCGAGCGATACCAGTCGACCGCGAATACCGACGCGGTTGCGGCCGAGATCGATCTCCGGGAACGCTGCGAGCACCCCGCTCCGTTCGATCGCCTCGCGTACGGTCACCCCCTCTTCGAGCTCGAGCGGGTAACGCGCCTGGCGCTCGGCTGTCGCGTACACGACCTCGAGCGTCAGCATCGCCGCTCCGCGATCGCCTCGGCCCGGCGGACGAAGGCGTCGACGAACGTGTTGGCGATGTGGTCGAACGCGGGACCGAGCAGTCGGTCGAGGATCGGGCTTGCGAGCTGGTAGGCGAGCGAGAGCTCCACGCGGCACGCGTCCTCCGTCAAGGCCCTGAACCGCCACTCCCCCCCCAGGCTGCGGAACGGGCCGCGCAGCAGCGCGAGCTCGATCGACTCGCCGGGCCGCTTCCGGTTCTCGGTGGTGAACGCCTGGCGGACGCCGCGGAACGCGACTTGCAGCGTCGCGACCGTCCGTGCGGCGTCGCGAAACGTCACCTCCACGCCGCTGCACCAGGGCAGGAAGAGCGGGTAGGACTCGATGTCCTCGACCAGGGCGTACATGCGCGCCGCGCTGTAAGGAACGAGCGCTTGTCGCTCGACGATGACCATTCGTGGGTGCGACGCGCCGACTCGACTACAATCGCTCGAGCTTGGCCACCCGGCGCGCCTGCGCCGTCCCGCCCCCGTGAGCATCGTCGAGAACCGCAAGGCATTCCACGACTTCTTCATCGAGGAGCGCTACGAGGGCGGGATCGCGCTCGAGGGCTGGGAGGTCAAGGCGATCCGCGCCGGGCGAGCGCAGCTCAAGGAGGCCTACGTCGTGCTGAAGGATGCCGAGGTGTTCCTCGTCGGCGCGCACGTGAGCCCGCTCGCCACCGCCTCGACGCACGTGCGCCCGGACCCGACCCGCACCCGGAAGGTGCTGCTGCACGGGCAGGAGATCCGCCGCCTGATCGGCAAGGTCGACCGTGCCGGCTACACGCTGGTGCCGCTCAATCTCCATTATTCGAAGGGCCGCATCAAGCTCGAGATCGGCCTCGCGCGCGGCAAGAAGCAGTACGACAAGCGCGCGGCGGAGAAGGAGCGCGAGTGGAATCGGGAGAAACAGCGGCTGCTGCGGGTGAAGCTGTAGCGCCGCGGGTCTCGACCGGCGCTCCGGTCACGCCGACTTGGCCAGCTCGAGCCACGTGTCGACGACCGTGTCCGGGTTGAGCGACAGGCTGTCGATGCCCTCCCGCGCGAGCCAGCGCGCTAGGTCCGGGTGGTCGGAGGGGCCCTGCCCGCAGATGCCCACGTACTTTCCTTGGCGACGGCACGCCTGGATCGCCATCTTCAACAAGGCGCGAACGGCCGGGTCGCGCTCGTCGAAGGACTCGGCGACGAGGCCGGAGTCGCGATCGAGCCCGAGGGTGAGCTGCGTGAGGTCGTTCGAGCCGATCGAGAAGCCGTCGAAGTGCTCGAGAAACTGGTCGGCGAGCAGCGCGTTCGACGGCAGCTCGCACATCATCACGATCCGCAGCCCGTTCTGGCCGCGCCGCAGGCCCTCGCTCGCGAGGAGGTCCACCACGCGCCGCGCCTCGTCGACGGTCCGCACGAACGGCACCATCAGCTCGACGTTGGTGAGCCCCATCCCCTCGCGCACCCGCCGCATCGCCGCGCATTCGAGGGCGAAGCAGTCGCGGAACGACTCGGCGACGTAGCGCGCCGCACCGCGAAAGCCGAGCATCGGGTTCTCCTCCTCCGGCTCGTAGCGCGTGCCGCCGACGAGCTTGCGGTACTCGTTCGACTTGAAGTCCGAAAGCCGCACGATCACCGGCTTCGGCCAGAACGCGGCCGCGATCGTCGCCACCCCTTCGGCCAGCTTCTCGACGTAGAACGCCCGCGGGTCGGCGTAGCCGCGCGCCGCGGCTTCCACTTCGCGCTTGAGGTCCGCGGGCACGTCGGGATACTCCAGGACCGCCTTCGGATGGACGCCGATCATGTTGTTGATCACGAACTCGAGGCGGGCGAGCCCGACGCCGGCGTTCGGCAGCCCTTGCAGGTCGAACGCGAGCTGCGGGTTGCCGACGTTCATGCTGATCTTCACCGGGATGCGCGGCATCTCGGTCAGGCGCCGCCGCGTCACCTCGAACGCGAGCTCGCCTTCGTACACGTTGCCTTCGTCGCCCTCGGCGCACGAGACCGTCACCGTGGTGCCGTCCGCGAGGCGGCTGGTCGCGTCGCCGCACCCGACCACGGCGGGGATGCCGAGCTCGCGCGCGATGATCGCCGCGTGACAGGTCCGGCCGCCGCGATTGGTCACGATCGCGGCGGCGCGCTTCATCACCGGCTCCCAGTTCGGGTCGGTCATGTCGGTCACGAGCACGTCCCCCGCCTCGACCCGCGACATCTCCGCGGCGTCCGGCACGGCGCGCACCGGGCCGACGCCGATCTTGTGGCCGATCGCCCGGCCCGACACGAGCACCCGCGAGCGCGCCTTCAGGCGGTAGCGCTCCTGGGCCTCGTGGCCCGCCTGCGCCTCGACCGTCTCCGGCCGGGCCTGCAGGATGTAGAGCGTGCCGTCGACGCCGTCCTTCCCCCACTCGATGTCCATCGGAGAGCCGTAGTGGCGCTCGATCTCCACCGCGAAGCGCGCGAGCTCGATCGCGTCGGCATCGCCGATGCAGAAGCGGTCGCGCTCCGCCGCCGGCACCTCCACCGTCGCCGTCGAGCGCGCCCCGCTGCCGGACCCGTACACGAGCTTCACGAGCTTCGACCCGAGGCTGCGCCGGATGACCGCAGGCTTCCCGGCGGCGAGCATCGGCTTGTGCACGTAGAACTCGTCCGGGTTCACCGCGCCCTGGACGACGGTCTCGCCGAGCCCGTAGGACGCGGTGATGAACACGACGTCGCGAAACCCGGATTCGGTGTCGAGCGTGAACATCACGCCGCTCGCGGCGAGATCGCTGCGGACCATCCGCTGGACCCCGGCCGACAGCGCGACCTCGCCGTGCGCGAACCCCTTGTGCACGCGGTACGAGATCGCCCGGTCGTTGTAGAGGGAGGCGAACACGTGCCGCATCGCGACGAGCACGTCGGCGAGCCCCGCGACGTTCAGGAAGGTCTCCTGCTGTCCCGCGAAGGAGGCGTCGGGCAGGTCCTCCGCCGTCGCGCTCGAGCGCACCGCCACCGGCGATTCGCCCTCGCTCATCAGCGCGCGATAGGCGGCGGCGACTTCGGACTCCAGGCGCTGCGGGAGCGGCGCCTCGACGATCCACTTCCGGATGTCGGCGCCGCAGCGCGCGAGCGCGTCGACGTCGTTCGGGTCGAGCGTCTTGAGCCGGTCGTCGATGCGCCGCGTGAGCCCGGCGCCCTCGAGAAACGCCCGGTACGCCGCGGCGGTCGTCGCGAACCCGCCGGGCACGCGGATCCCGCGCGGCGCGAGATTGCCGATCATCTCTCCGAGGGAGGCGTTCTTCCCGCCGACGCGCGGGACGTCGGCGATCCGCACGTCCTCGAGCCGCATCACGTAGTCGGTCGCCGCCATGTCCTGCCCGCCAGGTTGCCGCTTTGCCGCGAAAGCGATATTTTACCGGCCCGCGTATCGCGTCGCAGCATCCATCGGTCGGAGCGCACATGCCCCATCCCAACCGGAGCGTCTTCTTCGTCTCCGACGGCACCGGCATCTCGGCCGAGACGCTCGGCCACAGTCTGCTCACCCAGTTCGAGGAGATCGCGTTCACGCAGACGGTGCTGCCGTTCGTCGACACCGTCGCCAAGGCCCGCGAGTGCGTCGCGCGGATCGAGGAGGCCCGCGCGCGCTCCGGCACCCGGCCGATCGTGTTCTGCACCCTCGTCAACGACGAGGTTCGCGGCGCGCTGCGCGAAGCCGATGCGCTCGTGCTCGACTTCTTCGAGGGCTTCCTCAACCCGCTGGAAGCCGAGCTCGGCACCCGTTCGACCCACACCGTCGGGCGCTCGCACAGCGCCGCGAACAACCAGGAATATTTCGACCGCATCGAGGCTATCAACTTCGCGCTCGCGCACGACGACGGGCTCGGCACGGACGAGCTCGGCAAGGCCGACGTGGTCCTGGTCGGCGTCTCGCGCAGCGGCAAGACGCCGACCTGCCTCTACCTGGCGCTCCAGTTCGGCATCAAGGCGGCGAACGTGCCGCTCACCCCCGACGACTTCGACCGCGGCACCCTCCCCGGCCCGCTCGAGCCGCAGCTCAAGCGGGTGTACGGCTTGACGATCGCCCCGGAGCGGCTGGCCGAGATCCGCAATCAGCGGCGCCCCGACAGCCGCTACGCGAGGCTCGAGAACTGCCGTTACGAAGTCGAGCAGGCCGAGCGCATGATGCGCCGCTTCGGGATCCCGTCGTTGAATTCGACGACCCGCTCGATCGAGGAGATCGCGACGAAGATCCTCCAGGAGGCCAAGCTGGAGCGGCGCGTGTACTAGCGCCGCTCCAACTATCTGCAACCACGAGCGTGGCCGACGCGGGGTGTCGCTGACGTGCCTCGTCCCTAGGCGCAACCAGCTGGAACGGCACTAACGGAGCGCCGCGGCGACGTCGCGCCGACGGTCACGTCCGTTTCCACCGCCGGTGCACCCACCACCACTGCTCGGGGTGGCGCAGGATCAGGCGCTCGAGCGCGGCGTTGTAGGCACGGGTGTTGCGGCGGATCGCCTCGTCCACGTCGGCGCACTCGATCGCGTGCAATGGCTCCTCGAAGCGCAGCACGTGGCGGCCGTCGGGCTCTCGCCAGCTCGCCGCGGGGAGCACCGGCGCGCCGGTCGCCATGGCGATGATCGCCACGCTGCGGAACGTCCCTGCCGGATGCCCGAAGAACTCGACCTGAACGGCGTCCCTGCCGCCGGCGTGCTGATCGAAGGGGAAGACGACCATGTCGCCCTTCTCCAGGCACTGGACGATGGCGTCGAGCGCACCGCGCTTGGGGAGCGTCCCGAACCCCGCGCGCCGAAAGCGCCGTGTCACGAGCGCATCGACCCAGCGTGGCTTGAACTGGCGGCGCACGAACTGGAACCGGCCGCGCGCATACGCGAACCTGCGGTCGCTGAGCGCCGCCGCCGTCGCCACCTCCCAGTTCCCGAAATGGCCGGTGATCACGATCGCACCCCGGCCGCGCTCGAGCGCCGCATCGAGCGTCGCGACGTTCTCCACCCGCACGCTGGCCGCTCGCCTCGCCTGCGACAGCCAGGGGTACCACAGGAACTCCCCCGCCAGCCGCGCGAGGTGAGCGTAGTGGGCCTGCGCGAGGCGCTTGATCTCGGCGTCCGCCACCGTGCTCCCGAACACGCGCCGCAAGTTGGCGAGGATCACCCCGCGCCGGACCGGGAGCAGGTAATAGACGAGCTTGCCGAGGACGGGGACATCGATCGCGGCCGGCTCGGCGAGCGCCACGGCCGAGGCGGTCGTGCGATCGTGGGAAAGTGAGAGCGCGATCGAGCGGACCCGGTGGCGAGCCAGCGCCGCGAGCGCCGCCGGGCTGCATTCCACGCCCGGCGCGCCGTACCCGTCGCGCACGATCGAGAAGTCCGCCGGCCCGAGCAAGCCCAACGCGGCTTCGCGCGGGAACAGCTTGAGGCACGCCTCCTTCGCCGCGAACCGCGCCGCGAGGCTCGCCGCCCGGCCGGGGCCGTCGCCGCTGTCGCCGAGCTCGGTCGGGGAGAAGAGCGCGCGGAGATCCTCCGCGGGCGTCGCCCGGAGCAATCGCTCCATGCGGGCGATCGCGACGGTGTCGATCCCGCAGCGGGGAGGCACCCCGGCACCGTCGGTCATTAATGCAGGCTGCTGGCCGTGGCGCGCACCAGCAGTGCGGCGTTGGTTCCTCCGAAGCCCCGGCTCAGGACGAGCCCGACGTCGCTGCGCGGCGTCTGCGGCCGGGCCGAGACCGGCAGCTCGGCGAACGCCGGATCCAGGCGGCGCAGCGTCGCGACCCCCGGAACCGTCCTCCGGCGGAGCGCGGTGAGAGCGAGCACGGTCTCGAGGGGCCCCGACGCGGCGATCAGATGGCCCAACGCCCATTTGAACGCGGTGATCGGCGGGGGCGCGGGCCCGAAGGCGCGGCGGATCGCGGCGGCCTCGGAGGCGTCCGATTGGCGCGTGCCGTTGCCGTGGGCCAGGATCATTCCGACGTCCGCCGTGCGCAGGCCCGCGTCGTCGAGCGCGAGCTGGATCGCGCGCGCCAGTCCGTCGCCGTCCTCGCGGAGCGCGAACAGGCCTTCGGCCTCGCTCGCACACCCGGTCCCGAGGATCTCGCCGACGACGGTCGCGGCGCGGCCCGCCGCCGCGGCCTCGGTCTCGAGGACGAGCGCGCCCGCCCCCTCGCCGAAGAGGCTCCCGTCGCGCCCGGCGTCGAACGGTCGGACCGCGTCGGTCGCGAGGAGGCCCACCCGGTGATAGTAGAAGACCATCTGCGGCTCGATCGGCGTGTCGTGCCCGATCGCGACCGCGCGCTCCGCCTCGCCCGCGCGCAGCGCTTGCACGGCCTCGATGACGGCGAGCGTCCCGCCGACCACGTGGTTGGTCACGCAGGCGTTCGCCCCCTTGAGCCCGTAGCGGATGCCGACGTGGCACAGCACGTTGTTCGGCAGCGTCCGCAGGAGCCACATCGGGTTCACCGTCGCGCCGAGCTCCTGGCCGAAGGTGTTGAGATTTCCGTCGGCGGCGGTCAGCAGCGGGAAGAAGTCGTATTGGTTCTGGTAGGCGCCGCCGCCCGAGCCGACGTAGACGCCGGTCCGGTCGTTGGCGACGGCCGCGGCGTCGGGAGCGAGCGTCTCGCGGTAGCCGAGGAACTCCGAGGCTTCGATCGCCCGTCCGGCCGCGTACAGGCCGAGGAGATCGGTGCGCCGGATGAGCTTGTGCAGCTTGCGGTCCGGAACCAGGGCGCTCGGGTTGTAGTCGGGAATCTCGGCCGCCACGCGCGTGGGCCACCCCGTCGTGTCCCACTGCTGGATGGGCGCGATCGCGGAGCGGCCGGCCTGGATCGCGTCGAGGATCTCCTCCGGGGCGCGGCCGGCGCCGCAGACCGCGCCGGTGCCGGTGACCACGATTTTCGGGGGACCCGCCATTTCAGTCGGCCGCTCCACCGCGTCCGTCGACCTCCTCGGGGTTGCGGAGCGCGATGCAGCTGTTCGAGCCGCCGAAGCCGAGCGAGTTCGAGAGCGCGACGCGGATGCGCCGCCGCCGCGGCTCGCCGCGCACGAGGTCCACGTCGCAGTCCGGGTCCGGCTCGCTGAGGTTCGCGTTGACCGGCATGAGGCCGCGGTGGATCGCGAGGGCGCAGACGGCCGCCTCCACCGCACCCGCCGCCGCGATGAGATGGCCCATGACGCTCTTCGTCGAGCTCACTGCCACCTGGTCGGCCCCGGCGCCGAACACCGCGTGGACGGCGGCGCACTCGCTCCGATCGTTCATCGGCGTCGACGTGCCATGCGCGTTCAGGTAGTCGACCTCGGCCGGGGCGGCGCCGGCATCCGCCAGCGCCTGCCGCATCGCCTGGATCGGGCCGTCCCCGGAGGGGTGCGAGTCGGTGATGCGGTAGCTCGAGAGCGAGTTGCCGTCGCCGGCGAGCTCGGCGTAGATTCGGGCCCCGCGGTGCCGCGCCGCTTCCCATTCCTCGAGCACCAGGAACCCGGCGCCTTCGCCGAGGACGAAGCCGTTGCGGGTCGCGTCGAACGGCCGGCTCGCACGCTCGGGCGTGTCGTTGTCGGTCGAGAGCGCGTTGAGCAGGCAGAACCCGCCGAGCCCCACGGGGCTGATCATCGAGTCGAAGCCGCCGGCGAGCACCCGATCGGCGACGCCGCGCCGGATCAGCTTCATCGCGGTGCCGACCGCCTGCCCACCCGACGCGCACGCCGTGTGGACCGCGGTGGCGTAGCCGCGGATGCCGAACCGCCGCAGCAGCAGGCTCAGTCCGGCGTTGGCCACGCTGCGGCAGAACGCGATCGGATCGGCCGCTGCGCCCTCGCCCCTTGGAAGCGCCTCGGCGTGCAACTCGCCGTCAGCCGCGTACCGGCGATGGGTGTCGGCGAGCTCTTCGAAGTCGACGCCCATCATGCCCGCTCCGACGGCGCAGCCCCACCGCGAAGCGGTGTCCGGCCCGGGACGGACGCCAGCGTCCCGGAGCGCCTGCTCCGCCGCGGCGAGCGCGAAGCGGTGGGAACGGTTCGCGAACTTGAAGAGCTTCCGGTCGTCGCCGGCGTCGGCGTCGCCGAAGTCCTTCACCTCGGCTGCGATCCGCACCGGAAAGCCGCTCGCATCGAACAGGCTGATCGGCGCGACGCCGCTCCGCCCGGCGAGCAACGCGTCCCACGTGGTCGCGACGTCCCGCCCGTTGGGGGTCACGAGCCCGAGCCCGGTGATCGCGACCCGGCGGCGCGCGCCGCTCATCCCGCCCCCCGCGCCGCCAGCTCGAGCCGCGCGCTGGCGATCTGCTTGCCCGCCGTACGCGCCGTGAGCGCGGCGACATCGCCGGCCGGCGAGAGCTGCGCCTCGAGCTCGAGCTCCTGGCCGGGCAGGATGAACGAGCGGATCTTGACGTCGGTCACGCGCGCCGGCGCGAGCGGGCTCGTGCCCGACCGCCGCAGCTCGGCCGCGAGCCCCACGGCCAGCCGGATCTGCGAGTCGAGCAGGAGCGTTCCCGGCAACACCGCCTGCCGCGGGAAGTGATCGGCGAAAAACGGCGCGGCCGTCGGCACCTGCAGCGCGGCGCGGACCCGCTCGCCTGGCCGCCGGTCGATCACGACCGGCTCCGGCAGCGCGACGCCGCGAAACCGTCCGCCCTCCGCCACGCCGTCGCGCAGCGCCTGGAGCCGGCCCTGCACGGCCTCCGGCGCATCGAAGTCCTCGAGCGGCAGCATCGGTCCGACGCAGTCGCTTAGCTCGAGCACCGTCGCGCCGTCGACGCGGGCGCGGCCGCCATACGCGACGGCATCGTCGTCGCAGCTCGCGATCTCGATCTCGAGATCCAGGCGCTCTCCGGGCTTCACCTCACCGAGAAAGCGGGTCTCGGCGGCCAGGCCGGCGACCGGCCGCAGCCGGAACCCGACGTGCGCCATGGCGACCCAGGCCGCGAGCTGGCCGACCGCCTCGGCGACGAGGCAAGCGGGAAAGGACGGCAGCCCGGGAGGAACGGTGAAGTGCCCGCTGGCGCGCGTGCCGGCGTCGAACGCCGTGATCCGGTCGACGAAGGAGAAGGCGCTGAAATGCCCCGCCATCGGGCTTCCGGCATCGGGGGCGCCGCGCGCGGTCAAGCGCTCGCCTGGGCCGCCCGCTGCGCCCGCACCACGACCTTGCAGAACGTCTCGGGCGTGAACAGGCGCGGGATGTCTGCAGCCTTCATCGGGGTACGAAAGCGCTCCGGCGGCACCTCGCTCAGGAACTCGCGCAGGCGCTTCAGCCCGACCTCGGTCACGAGCCCCTTCTGCTCGAAGTCCGATTCGGGCAGGTCGCCGCGGGCGTCCTCGACGATCTTGCCGCGCGGGATCTTCACCTTGAACGCCCGCTCGAGCCGGAACACGAGGTCGAGGAAGTCGATCGATTCGGCCTCGAGGTCTTCGATGAGCGAGGCGTCGAGCTTGACCCGCTCGACGTCGCAGCCGAGCGCATCGGCGAGGATCTGGGCGACCGTCGGATAGACGGCCTGAATCTCTTGCTTGGTGATCTCCCTCTGCTCCATTCCTTTCACTCCATCTTGAATCCGCCGTCGACGTGCAGCACCTGGCCGGTCACGTAATCCGCGTACCGCGAGGCGAGGAACCACACCGCATACGCGACCTCCTGAGGCGTGCCGAACCGTCGCAGCAGGATACGCGCGCGCACCTCGTCGGCCGCGAGCTCGCGGATCTCGCGCGTCATCTCGGTCTCGATGACGCCGGGCGCGACGGCGTTCACCGTGATCCGCCGCGACGCCAGCTCCACCGCGAGCGCCCGCGTGAGCGCGTTGATCGCACCCTTGCTCGCCGCGTAATTGGTCTGGCCACGGCCCCCTTTGTCGCCGGCGACCGAGCTCACGTTGATGATCTTGCCGGCGCGCTTGGCGATCATGTGCGGCACCACCGCGCGGGTCACGTTGAACACTCCGCCGACGTTCGTCTCGAGCACGGTCCGCACGTCCTCGTCCTCGAGCAAGGCGAGAAGATTATCACGGATCACCCCGGCATTGTTGACCAGGACATCGACGCGTCCGCAGCGCTCCACCACCCGCTCGACGGCGGCGGTGCACGCCGCCGCATCGCGAACGTCGACCTGCTCGGGCGTGATCCGCTGGCCGGCGGCGCCGACCTCGGCGGCGGCCGCGGCGTTGTCGCGGAAGAAGAACGTGACGTCGGCGCCCTCGCCGGCGAGGAGCTCGACGACCGCCCGACCGATGCCCCGGCTGCCGCCGGTCACGATCACGCTCTTCCCCGCGAGTCCCGAGTCGGCGAGCATCGCGCGCCTCAGCCCGAGATGGCGAACCCGCCGTCGACGACCAGGGTGTGCCCGGTCACCATGGCGGCCTCCGGCAGGCACAAGAGGTAGACGGCCCCGGCGACGTCCTCCGGGGTGAGCACCGGCCCGGCCGGCGCGCGCTCCGCGAACGCCGCGAGCATCTGCTCGCGGTTGGGAAAGAACTGCAGAGCGTCGGTGTCGACGACCCCAGCGCTCACCGCGTTGACCCGGATCCCGCGCGGGCCGAGCTCCTGCGCCAGCGTGCGGACCAGGGACTCCAGCGCCGCCTTCGACGCCCCGACGAAGCCGTACGTCGGGCTCGCTCGCTGCGCGCCGAGGCTGGACATCGCGATGATCCGCCCGCCCGCGGGCATGAGCGGCACCGCGCGCTGGGCGAGCAGGTTGAGCGCCAGCGCATTGGTCTCCATGCACCAGCGCCAGTGCTTGAGCGTCAGCTCGAGCGCGGGCTTGAGGACGCCGCTCGCCGCATTGCTCACCAGGATGTCGAGCCGATCGAATCGCTTGCGGAATTCGGCGAACAGCTCATCGACGCTTTCCGGTTCCCCGACGCGCGCCTGGATCGCGTGCGCGCGCCGCCCCAGCGCGCGCAGCTCGACGCACAGCGCTTCGGCGGCGTCGTGGCTGTTGTAGTAGTTGACGGCCACGTCGCAACCGGCGGCCGCCAGCTTGTGCGCGACGGCGCGACCGATGCCGCGCGAGGCACCGGTGACGAGCGCGACCTTGTCGCTCAACGGTGCGTCCCTAGTGCTTGACGGCTCCGACATGTTCCCTTCCCTGCTCCACGTCCGCGACGGCGCCGCGGTCCGTCCCGAGCGCGGCGCGCTTGGCCCGGATCAGCCGCTGCGCTTCCAGGCACCAGTGGCGCTTGACGCTGTACCAGACGTCCGCCGCCCACAATGCGTTGTCGGCGGCACCATCCGGGGCTACCGGAAAGCCGCTCGCCTGCTCGGGCGTGTACGCGTTGATCCGATCGCGCATGGCCGGATCGCGCGCAAGATGCGCCGTGACCGGGACCACGACGTGCGCATAGCCCACCGGCAGCCGAAAGTTGCGCACCCGCGCCGCGCCGTTGGCCCGGAAGGCGCCCGCGGCCGAGAGTCCGGGAAGATCCCAGGCGAAGAGGTCGAGATCGATCGCATACGCGGTGAACTCCTCGACCGTGTCCGGGACCGACCGGGCCCGGCCGAGCATCGTCCATTGATTCGGAAACAGCACCGCGGCACCGCCGGCCCCGACGACCGAGGCGTAAGGCAGGCGCAGGCCGACGACCGGCCGCTCCGCGCCGGTGAGCGGGTCGACGATCGCGAAGCGGTTCTCCGCCCGGTCGGCGAGGGGATTCCAGACGGGAATCCGGTCGCTCGAGCGCCCGGCGAGGTCGTACAGCATCTTCAGGATCTGGACGCCGCCTTGGCTATGGCCGATCAGCAGCGGCCGCATCCCTTCCTGTTCGTAGTACCACGCGACGAGGCCGGCGAGCTGCTCGCTCGGCGCATAAGGGCTGTGGGAGAACCGGCCATCCTTGGGATGCCGGAGCCGTTGCTCGGGGTAGCCCATCGCGATCAGGAACCGCGCGAACGACTCCATGGCGAGGTACACCGGGTAGACGCCGCCATGGACGCTGACGACTCGCGGCGCCGGCGCCGCCGCGAGCGTCGTGCGGAAGTCGCGCTCGCTGATGCGCTCGGGATCGAGCGCGAGCAGCCGGTCTTCGAGCGCGGGATCGAGGGCGAGCCCCCGCAGGACGGCGTGGGGTGCGATGCGAGGGGCGTCGACCGCCGGACCGCGCAGGGGCTGGTTCGCGCAGCCAGTCGCTCCGAGCGCCAGGAACACCGCCAGGACGACTCCGGACGGCCTCATCCGTGCGTGCCTTCGCGGAGCGCGGCGACCGCCCGCACGAACGAAGCCTTGACGCCTTCGACCGTCGCTCTCGAGAAGACGCTGATGCAAAACGAGATGCCGACGTGAAGCACATCCCGCACCGCCGTCACCGTGAAGACGAGCGGGCAGGCGGGGCCGGTACAGACGAGCCGCAGGTACTCGGCCGGCGCCGCGCCGCTTCCGGCTCGCTCCCAGAGCGCGTTGACGTTCAGCAGCGAGAGCCCTCCCCAGGCCGGATGATATTTCGAGAAGAAGCGCAGACGCTGCGCCGGAGAGAGGAACCGCCACATCAGGCCGCCCACGCCGAGGGCGGCCAGGGCCGGAAGATAGAGGCGGTGGCTTTTCACCCGCGCCGATCCGGCGTGCACGTCCCGGGCGAGCTCGCGCAGCGTGATCCCCGGGGGCACGGCGTGGGAGATCTGGAACGACGCGAGGAACGGGCCGAAGGCGTCGGTGGCCTCCGGCAGATCGTCCCGGATGTTCACGATGGACGCCACCGCGAGCTCCCGTCGCCGCGGCGCCCGGTCGCGTTCCGGGGCGAGCGGCGCGAGCGCCAGCAGCAGGCTCGCGAGCAGCAGGTCGTTGAGCGTGACGTCCCACGCGGCGGCGGCGCGGCGCAGTCCTTCGACGTCGTCCGGATCCAAGCGCAGATAGGCGAGCGCGGTGTAGGGATCCTGGCTGCGGGACGCGGGTGGCCGGACGACGCGCCGTGCGCCGGCGATCAGGCTCGGCAGCCGCAACATCGCCCGCAGTGCGCTGAGGGGGTGGCGCAGCAGCAGCCGCCGATAGGCGGGCGGCGCGAGCCGCGGGTACGGCGCGGGATGCGCCCGAGCGCCGCCGTCGGAGTAGTCGTCGACGATGCCCTTCAGCAGGAGCACGATGGCGTCACCGCCGGCGATGAAGTGATCGTAGACGAGTCCCAGGTAGAAACCGTCGCCCCCAGCGATCGCGAAGAACCGGAACGCGCTCATCCGACCCGCGCGCGGAAACGGGGTGTTGAGCTGAGCCTCGGTCTCGGTCCACAGGGCGGCGAACGGATCGGCGCTCTCCGCGAGGACTCTGAGCGCGAGATCGGCGGTCCCGCCCTCCCGGCGAAACGAGCCCGCGTCCGGGTCGAGGACGAAGCCGGTCAGCCCGAGCGCCTCGAAGCGGCGATTGATCAGGTCGTGCAGTCGCGCCTCGTCGAGGGGTTTCGCCACCCGCACCACGTGCGCGGCACTGTAAGGCCGGAGCTCGCGCCAGCGCAGCATCGTCCGCTGGAAGAGATTGAGCTTGCCCTGCCGGTCGATCCCGGGGGCCGCCACGGGACGGACCCCCACGCTCCGGCGCGTCCGCGGGCCGGCTGCCGGCGCGAGCGATGTTCGAGTCGAATTCATTGCCGGACGTTTAGGCCTCCGGCAGCGAGCATCGCGCGGCGGGCCCGGATGAGGCGCTGTGCCTCGCGGCCCCACTGCCGCTTGATGTCGTACCAGATCTCGGCAGCGTGCACGATGTTCGTCGCATCGATCTCGGGGCCGGCGGGCAATGCGGGCGGACCTCGCCCGGGAATGTACTCGTTGATCCAGGCCCTAGTCACGGGGTTCGCGGCAAGATGCGTGGTCAAGGGGACGGTGATGTGGCCGTACGTCGCGGGCAATATGACGGTTCGCACCGCGGCCGACCCGGTGGCCCGGTACGGCTCGGTCCCGGGGAAGGTCCCCGCCACCGGATCCCACTCGATGAAGAACCCGGTGAACGCCTCGACCGTGTCGGGGATCTGCCGCAGCTTCGGCAGTATGCCCCATTGCCCGAGCAGCACGCGCGGGAGGCTGCCGGTGGCGATCGCCGCAGCATACCCGACCCTGAGCCCGACCACCGGTCGCTCGGCGCCGGTCACGGGATCGACGATCGTGAACCGCGCTTCGGCGGCGTCGCGCAACGGATTCCAGACGGCGATCCGGTCGCCCGACTCGCCCGCGAGGTCGTGCAGGACTTTGATCACGAGCATCCCGCCCTGGCTGTGGCCGATCAGGATCGGCATCATGCCTTCGCGCTCGTAATACCAGGCGAGCGTGCCCGCGAGCCGTCGGCTGTCGGTGTAGCTCGAGTGCGAATAGCGCCCGTCGCGCGGATCGCGAACGCTCGCCTCCGGGTAGCCCATGGCGACCAGGAATTCCGCGAACGGCTGCATCGTCACCAGCGGAAGGCTGCCGTGAAGGCAGATGATCCTCGGCGCCGGCACGCGCGACAACAGCGCCTCGACCTCCGCCGCCGAGATCGCCTCCGGTGCCAAGCCGAGGATGCGGTCCTCGGTCGCGGCATCGAGCGCGATGCGCTCGAGCGCCCGGCCGGGCTCCGCCCCGCGTGCTCCTGGGTCAGGGTCGGACGGCGCCGATCCAGCGCAACCGGCCGCGGCGATCGCTGCCGATAACGCGGCCAAGACGACGGGCAGCTTTACGATGCTCGCGCTCACGGCGTGCCCCCGACGACCTTACGGCGCTCGCGCCCGCAGCCGCGGGAAGAAACGGCCGGTGCGGTGGCAATAGTCCCGATACGCGTCGCCATGGAGGGCGAGCAGGAACCGTTCCTCGTTCCGCGCCTTCAGGTTCATCAACACGATGTGCGCGGCCGCCACCGCGAGCATCGGCAGCGTCGCGATGACCACGGCCGAGCACAGCATGAGCAGCATGCTCAGCGCGTAAATCGGGTGCCGGAGGTAGGCGTACAGCCCCGACGTCACGAGCTCGGTCCGCTCGCGCGGGACGACCGCCAGGCGCCAGTTCTTGCCCATTCGGTACCAGCAGTCGGTCGTCGCGGCGAAGCACGCCACCGCGCAGATCGCGCCGCCCGAGCGCAGTGCGGCGAACACGGGGTCGCGCCGCGCAAACTCGGGGACCGCGAGCAGCGCATGGTGCTGGGTGGCCGCGAGGTAGGGCAGCGCCAGCCACGCGGCGACCACCGGCACCCACACCGCCCACAGGCCCCGCTCGAGGCGTTGTTCGGGGATCGCGCCGGCGAGCGTGCGCGTCTTCCGGTGCGTACGGACGATCAGCACGCCCACGGCGCACCAGTAGGCCCAGACGGTGGCAGTCAGCAAGGTAAGGGGCAGATCTTGCATGCATCCATGGTGCGTGCGCGTCATGGTCCGCGCCGTCGCCGCCGTTCATTATGAGCCGGAACGCTGTCGCACCTGTTCGAACAGGCAGATGGCGACCGCCGCGGCGACGTTCAGAGACTCGGCCGGGCCGGGCATCGGAATCCTGACCCGCGCGTTCGCTGCGGCCGCGAGCCTCTGCGACAACCCCGCGCCTTCGCTGCCGAAGATCCACGCTACCGGCGCTCCGAGCTCGAGATCGAAAACGCGCCGCGGCGCATGCGGGTCGGTGGCGATCACGGTCCCGCTGCAGCGCCCGGCGAGCGCCGCGAGCGGAGCATCCTCGTAGATCGACAGGAAGAAATGGGCGCCCTGCCCGGCCCGCAGCACTTTCGGCGACCAGGCGAAGACCGAGCCTGCGCCGAGGAACACCTGCCGGACGCCCGCGGCGACCGCCGTGCGCAGGATCGAGCCGAGATTCCCGGGGTCTTGGATCGCTTCGAGCAGCAGGCAGTCGTCCAGTGCCGCGGGCAGCGGTCGCGCGTCGGGCGTGCGCACGACCGCCAGGATGCCGGTCGGCGTCGCGACCTGCGCGAGCGCGTCGAACAACCGGTCGGCGAGCAGCACGCGCTCGCGCGCCGGCGTGCCCTCGAAGAGCCGCCGCAATTCCGCGCGCGCGTAACCGCTCTCGCTCGCGACGAGCGTGTCGGCCGCGCCCCCGCTCGCCCGCAGCGCTTCGACGAGGTGCGGGCCGTCGAGGAGCGCCGCCCGGTGCTCCCGGCGTGCACGCGACGACGATGCGAGCTTTGCCAGCGTCTTGTACGACGCGTTGTCGCGCGATGCGATCCGCTTGATCACGGCCCGGGTCCGGTTTCACCGCCGTCGCGTGGCGCCTCAGCCGTCGAGCTGGAACAGCGCGGGCTGCTGCACCAGCACCCGGACGGGGCTGAAGCTGCGCCGGTGGGCGGCGCAGGGGCCGAAGCGCCGGAGGCACTCGAGGTGCGCGGGCGTCGGATAGCCCTTGTGCCGGTCGAACCCGTACTGCGGGTAGACCTCCGCGAGCCGCGCCATTTCTCCGTCGCGCGCCGTCTTGGCGAGGATCGACGCCGCCGAGATCGCCTTCACGCGCGCGTCTCCGTCCACGATCGCCCGCGTCGCGAGCGCGATCGGCGGGCAGTGCAGGCCGTCGACCAGCACCCGATCGGGCGCGACGCCCAGCGCGGCGATGGCCCGCTCCATCGCGAGGAGCGAGGCCCGCAGGATGTTCAGGGCGTCGATCTCGTCGACCGATGCGCTCGCGACGGCCCACGCCATCGCGCGCGCCTTGATGAGGCCCGCGAGCTCGAGGCGGGTGCGCTCGGGAAGCTTCTTCGAATCGTCGAGCCCGCGGAGCCGCCGGCCGGGATCGAGGACCACCGCCGCCGCGAAGACCGGCCCGGCGAGCGGCCCGCGCCCGGACTCGTCCACCCCGCACAGGAGCCCCGCCGACCGCGGCATGGCCGCTACCCCGGCGGCGCCGGCGCCGGCGCGCCGGGGATGAGCGGCAGCAGCGCATCGGCTGCCCGCTCCGCCGAGTTGCGCCGCATCTCCGCGTGCAGCTGCTCGAAGCGCCGCTCGACCGCCCGCCGCACCGGCCCGTCGGCGAGCAGATTCACCACCGCCTGCGCCAGGTTCTCGGGTGTGGCGTCCTCCTGGAGGAACTCCGGCACCACCCATCCGCCGCACAGGATGTTCGGCAAGCCGATGTGCGGCACGCGGACGAGACGGCTCGCGATCGCGAACGAAAGCCGGGTGACGCGATAGGCGATGACCATCGCCCGATGGCTGAGCGCCGCTTCCAGGGTGACGGTGCCGCTCGCGGCGAGCGCGACGTCGCAGGCCGCGAGCGCGTCCAGCGCATGGCCGAAGAGCAGCGTCATCGGCAGCTCGCGCGCGTTCCGCCGGTACAGCTCCTCCTCGAACAGCGCCCGGGTCTCGCGCGTGACGAGCGGGACCAGAAACCGCACTTCCGGGACCCGGTGCGCGATGAGCTTCGCGGTCTCGATGAACGGTCCGGCCATCATCGTGATCTCGGACTGGCGGCTGCCCGGCAGCACCGCCACCACGGGCGCGAGCGCGGGGAGCCGCAGCTCCACGCGCATCGCTTCGCGATCGACGCGCTCGGGCACCTCGTCGGCGAGCGGATGGCCGACGTACGTCACCGGGACCGCGGCCGCGCGGTAGATCGCTTCCTCGAACGGGAACAGCACCAGGACGCGGGACACCGCGGCGCGCAGCGTCTCCACGCGACCCGGCCGCCACGCCCAGACCTGGGGGCTGACGAGGTGCGCGGTGGCGACGCCGGAGCGCTTGAGCCGGCGCTCCAGGGCCAGGTTGAACTCGGGCGCGTCGATCCCGACGAAGAGCTGCGGCCGCTCGGCTCGCAGCCGCCGCGCGAGCGCGCGCCGGACGGCCAGCACCTCGGGGAGATGCCGCAGCACCTCGACGAACCCCCGCACCGCGAGCTTTTCCTGGGGGAACCAGGAATCGAACCCGGCCGCCACCATGCGCGGGCCGCCGATGCCGCAGAAGACCGCCTCCGGCAAGCGCCGGCGCAGCGCCTCGACCAGCCGGCTGCCGAGCAGATCGCCGGAGGCTTCGCCCGCGACCATTGCGATGCGCACGGGCGGCCGCAAGGTCGCCTCCTACCGGACGATCCCGCGCGTGGCGGTCTTGAGGAAGTCGACGAGCAGCGCGATCTCGGGCGTCGCCTCGGCCTGCTTGTCCAGGGCCGCCTGCGCCTCGGCGAGCGGCAACCCGCTCCGGTAGAGCGTGCGGTACGCTCGCTGGAGCCCCTCGATCGCCGCCGGCGCGAAGTTCCGCCGCCGGAGCCCCTCGCTGTTGATCCCGAACGCTTTGGCCGGATTGCCGGCTACGGTCAGGTACGGCGGCACGTCCTGGCGCAGGATCGTGCCGCCGCCGACCATGACGTGCGCGCCGACGCGGATGAACTGGACGATCCCGGTGAAACCTCCGAGGATCGCCCAGTCGCCGACGTGGACGTGACCCGAGAGCTGCGCATTGTTGGCGAGCACGGTGTTGTTGCCGATCTGGCAGTCGTGCGCGAGGTGGACGTAGGCCATGATCCAGTTGTCGTCGCCGACGCGCGTGACGCGGGCGTCCTTCGTCGTGCCGCGGTTGAAGGTGCAGTATTCGCGGATCGTGTTGCGGTCGCCGATCTCGAGCCGCGTGGGCTCGCCGGCGTACTTCTTGTCCTGCGGCGGCCCGCCGAGGACGTTGAAGCTGCCGATCCGGTTGTCGCGGCCGATGCAGGTCGGCCCCTCGACGATCGTGTGCGGTCCGATCGCTGTCCCGTCGCCGATCTGGACGTGTTCGCCGATGATCGAGTACGCGCCGACGCTCACGTCCGCGCCGAGCTCGGCTTGCGGGTGCACGATCGCGGTCGGATGGATCATGCGCCGCCCGCGGGACGGACGGCGGGGTCCGCGCCCGCGGCGCGCCGGGCCGGTCCGGGGAGGCGCCTGACGTCGCGGGACACCGGCTCAGGCGTCACGCAGCGCGCACATCATCTTGGCCGCCGCGGCCAGGCGCTCGCCGACCCTCGCCTCCGCCGCGAACTTCCAGACGCCCTTCAGGTGGCGCTCGATGCGCGCCTCGAGCACGAGCTGGTCGCCGGGCACGACCGGGCTCTTGAAGCGCGCCTCGTCGATGCCGAGAAAGTACACGACCGACTTGTCGTCCGGGCGCAGCCGGCTCGACTCGAACGCGAGGATCGCGGCGGCCTGCGCCATCGCCTCGATCAGCATCACGCCCGGCATGATCGGATGGTGCGGGAAGTGCCCGGGGAAGAACGGCTCGTTGATCGTGACGTTCTTGAGCGCGACGATGCGCTTGCCGACCTCGCACTCGAGGACGCGATCGACGAGCAGGAACGGATACCGGTGCGGCAGCCGCTCGAGCACGGTCTTGATGTCCATCACGCTCATTGCGGCTGCTCCAGCTACGCTCATTGCGGCTGCTCCAGCTCCCCGACCCGCCGCTCGAGCTCGCGGACCTTGTCCGCGAGGCGGCGGAGGTTCTTCACCAGCGCCACGGTGCGGCGCCACTCGCCCGCCTCGGCGGCGGGAAATCCGCTCCCGTACTGACCCGGCTCGGTGATCGTCTTGGCGACGGCGCTCGTCGCCGTGATCACCACGCGATCGGCGATCTCGAGGTGGCCACCGATCATCGCCCCGCCGCCGATCATGCAGTGGCGCCCGATCCGCGTCGAGCCGGCGATGCCGACGCAGCCGGCGATGGCGGTGTGGGCGCCGATCCGACAGTTGTGCCCGATCTGGACCTGGTTGTCGATTTTCACGCCGTCCTCGATGACCGTGTCGTCGATCGCGCCCCGATCGATCGTGGTGTTCGCGCCGATCTCGACGTCGTCGCCGATCAGCACGCGACCGATCTGGGGGATTTTGATCCATGCGCCGCCATCCGGCGCGAAGCCGAAGCCGTCGGCGCCGATCACGACCCCCGCGTGCACGACGACCCGCGCCCCGACGACGCACCTGGCGTAGACGGTCACCCGCGGGTACAGGCGGCTCGCGGCGCCGATCGTCGCCTCCTCTCCGACAAAACACCCCGCCTCGAGCGCGACGCCGTCGCCGATCCGGGCGCCGCGCTCGACCACGCAGCCGGGGCCCACGCGGGCGGACGCGGCGATGGCGGCGTCCGGCGACACGACGGCCGTGGGATGCACGCCGGGCACGATCGGCGGCGGCGCATTGAACAGCGTCGACACCCGAGCGAAGTAGGCGTAAGGGTCGCGGCAGACGATCCGCGGCAGCCCCGTTGCCGCCCGCTCGTTCTCGGGCACGATGACCGCGGAGGCGCGGGTGGCGGCGAGCTCGCCGCGATACTTCGGGTGCGCGAGGAACGAGATCTCGCCCGGCGCGGCGCCGGAGAGCGTGCCCACCTGGCGCACGACGACGTCCGCGTCCCCGAGAAGCTCTCCGCCGAATCGCGCGACGATCTCGGCGAGTCGGAACGAGCCGCGCGGCATTGGGGCTACTTCTTCGCGGCCGAGCCGTCGTCGAGCGCCCGGATGACCTTCTCGGTGATGTCGATGCGCGGGCTCGCGAACACCGCCTCCTGGAAGATGATGTCGAACTTCTCGACTTCCGCGATCTGGCGCACCGCGCGGTTGGCGCGCTCGAGAATCCCCGCGAGCTCCTCGTTGCGGCGCTGGTTGAAGTCCTCGCGGGTCTCGCGCTGCTTGCGCTGAAAGTCGCGGTTCAGCTCGGCGAACTCGCGCTCCCGCTTCCCGCGATCCGATTCGGTCATCGTCATCGCGTTCTTCTCCAGCGTCTCCTGCAGGCGCTTGAGCTGGTCGGCCATGCGGCCGAGCTCCTGCTCGCGCTTGGCGAACTCGGCCTCCAGCTTCTTCTGGGCGCGGACCGCCGGCGCGGCCTCGCGCAGGATCCGGTCGAGGTTCACGAACCCGATCTTGCCCTGGGCCTGCGCCAACCCGGTGCCCGCGAGCGCGAGCAGCGGCGCGAGGACCATCCACTGCAACTTCTTCAACTTGGTCTCCTATCGGGCAATCCCGCTAGAACGCCTGGCCGAATATGAACTGGAACCGCTGGAGCTGGTCGCCCGGCTGGTCGTTCAGCGGCACCGCGTAGTAGAGCCGCAGCGGCCCGATCGGCGAGTTCCAGGACAGGATCGCGCCGGCAGAATACCGCAAACGCAGGTCGTAGGAGATCGTCGCCCCGGTGCTGGCGTTGGTGGTCGTGCCCTTGTCCCCCAACCCGAAGCCGGGCTGGTCGCTCCACACTTGCCCGACGTCGAAGAACGCCCCCAGGCGCACCGACCGATCCTGGCCCATTCCCGGGAACGGGAAGGTGATCTCCGCGTTGCCGACCGCTTGGCGGTTGCCGCCCAGCACGCCTTCCGGGTCGCGCGGACCGAGCGAGGAGGATTCGTACCCGCGCACCGTTCCCGGCCCACCGGCGTAGTAAGCCTTGAAGAACGGCAGCGTGTTGCCGTCGTAGCCGCCACCGTAGCCGATGAGGCCGTTGAGCATGATGATGATGTCGCGGGTGATCGGCTGGTACCACGTCAGCTGGTATCCGAGCTTGTAGTACTTCAGGTCGAAACCGGGGAGCGCGATCTCGGTGAAGACCCGCTGGAACGTGCCGGTCGTCGGGAAGATTGCGCTGTCGCGCCGGTCGCGCGCCCAAGCCACGGTCGTCGGCAGCGAGACCGGGTCGTTGCCGTTCTGGTTCACGAAATCGATAAACCGCTGCGGGCTGTCGGCGAAGAGATCGATCTTCGTCTGCTCGGCCGCCAACCCGACGGTGATCCGGTCGAACTCGGCCACCGGGAAGCCGAACTGGAATCCGCCCCCGAGCGTCTCGGTGACGTAGTTGCCGACCTCGAGCTTGTCGGCGTCGAATCGTCGGTTGTACACGTTCAGTCCGGCGCTGACGCCGTCGACGGTGAAGTAGGGATTGACGAAGGAGAACCCGACGTTGCGGTTGACGCTGCTCGTGTTGGCGTTGATCGTCATCGAATTGCCGGTGCCGAAGATGTTCGCCTGGCTCACCGACCCCTGGAGGATCAGCCCGTCGCTGCTCGAGTACCCCACGCCGAACAGCAGGCTCCCGGTCGCCTTCTCCTTCACCTTGAGGTTGATGTCGACCTGGTCGGCGAGCCCCGCCACCGGCTCGGTCTCGAGCTCCACCGAGTCGAAGTAGTTGAGCTTGTCGACCCGCTGGCGCGAGAGCTGCAGCTTCTGCCCGTCGTAGAACGCGCCCTCGAGCTGGCGCAGCTCGCGCCGGATGACCTCGTCGCGGGTCTTGGTGTTGCCGACGATATTGATCCGGCGCACGTACACGCGCCGCCCGGGATCGATCATGATGGTGAACGCGACGGTGCGCTTGTCCTTGTTGACCTCCGGGACCGCGTTCGCGTTGGCGAACGCGTAGCCCTCGTTCCCCAACCGCTCGGCGATCGCCTTCGTCGACTCGGCGAGCTTCTCGCGCGAGAACGGCTCGCCCGGCTTCACCTGCACGAGCTTCATCAGCTCGGCCTCGGGCACCAGCAGGTCGCCGCCGAGCTTAACGTCGGTCACGGTGTACTTCTCGCCCTCGCTGACGTTGATCGTGATGTAGATGTCGCGCTTGTCCGGCGAGATCGACACTTGCGTCGACTCGATGTTGAAGTCGAGGTAGCCCCGATTCAGGTAGTAGGAGCGCAGCGTTTCCAGGTCCGCCGAGAGCTTCTGCCGCGAGTACTGGTCGTTCTTTGTGTACCACGTGAACCAGCCCGGGGTCTGCAGCTGGATCAGCCCGAGCAGTTCCGACTCGGTGAACGCCCGGTTGCCGACGATGTTGATGCTCTTGATCCGCGCGACCTCGCCCTCGTCGACGGTGAAGTTGACGGCGACGCGGTTGCGGTCGAGCGGAGTGACCGTCGTCGTGACCGTGACGCCGTAGCGCCCGCGGCTGAGGTACTGGCGCTTGATCTCCTGCTCGGCGCGGTCGACCACCGCCTTGTCGAAGGTCCGGCCCTCGGCGATGCCGCCCTCGCGCAGCGCCTTACGGACCTGGTCGGCCGGCAGATCCTTCATCCCGACGAAGTCGATCTGCGAGATGGCCGGACGCTCCTCGACGACCACCACCAGGACGTCGCCCTCGACCTCGACCCGAACGTCCTTGAACAGCCCCGTCCCGAACAGCGCCCGGATCGCCTGCGCCGCCTTGTCCTCGGTCATCGTCTCGCCGACCTTGACCGGGAGGTAGCCGAAGACGGTGCCGGCCTCGACGCGCTGGATGCCCTCGATGCGGATGTCGCGGATGACGAACGGCTCGAATGCGAGCGCATACCGAGCCAGGAGCGCCCCGAGCAGGGCCGCGAACAGGCGCTTGGTCATCCAGTTCGGAGCGGCGTCAGCCCGAGAGCAGGCGATGTATGTCGTTATAGAAAGCGAACGCCATCAGGAAGAGCAGCACCGCGAGACCCGCGCGCTGGCCGATCTCCATCACGCGCTCCGACACCGGACTGCCCTTCAGCAACTCGATCGTATAGTACATCAGGTGTCCGCCATCGAGTAGCGGGATCGGCAGCAGATTCAGCACGCCGAGGCTGATCGAGATCAGCGCGAGGAAGGCGAGATACGGAGCGAGCCCGAGACTCGCGGACTGTCCAGCGTAGTCGGCGATGGTGACCGGTCCGGAGAGATTGCGCCAGGACACCTCGCCGACGAGCATCTTGCCGAGCATGCGCAGGCTGAAGACCGACATCTCCCAGGTCTTGGCGAGCGCCTTCACGGCGGCCTCCACCGGGCCGTAGCGGAGCTCGAGGTAGTAGTCCTTCACGGACTCGGGGTCGACGTGCGGCGCCGCGCCGATGCGCCCGATCGTCTCCGACCGGCTCAGCGTCACCGCTTCCGGGGTGAGCTCGATCCGCCGCAGCTGGCCGTCGCGGTCGACCTCGAGCACGAGCGTTTTTCCGGGGCTCGCCCGCACCTTCGTGACCAGCGTCTCCCAGCTCGCGACCCGCGCCCCGTCGATCGCGAGGACGCGATCGCCTTTAGCAAGGCCGGCGTCCTCGGCCACGCCTCCCGCAATCAGCGTGCCGATGACCGCCGGCAAGTCGGGGCGCAGCAGCCTGAGCCCGAGCTTCGCGAGCAGGTCGCCGTCGAGCTCATCGGCCCTGAAGCGCGCGAGGTCGAGCGGGCGCAGCTGGACCGCACCGCGCGCGTCGACGACCTCGAGCCGCGCGCCCTTGCGGTCGAGCGCAAGCTTGAGCAGGCGCCAGCGCACGTCCTGCCAGCCCGTCACCGGCTCGTTGTCGATCGCTCGGATCGTGTCGCCGCGCGCGATCCCCGCCTCGGCCGCGATCGTCCCGGGATCGGGCGCGGCGAGGATGGGCTTGGCCTCCTGCACCCCCGACATGAATAGCGCCCAGTACAGCACGATCGCGAGGAGGAAGTTTGCGACCGGCCCGGCGACGACGATGGCGATCCGCCGCCACACACCCTGCCGGTTGAACGCGCGCGCGAGCTCCGCTGGATCGACCGGCGCCTCGCGCTCGTCGAGCATCTTCACGTAGCCGCCGAGCGGCACCGCGGCGATGACCCACTCGGTCTGATCGCGCCCCACCCGCCATGCGGCGAGCGGCCGGCCGAACCCGACCGAGAAGCGCAGCACTTTGACGCCGCTCCACCGCGCGACGAGATAATGGCCGAGCTCGTGCACCACGATGAGCACGCCGAGCGCGACCACGAACGACGCCACGGTGTACAGCAGGCTCATCGGCCGGCCCTCGCGCCGCGCGCTCGCGCTGGCCCTTCCCGGCGGCGGAGCGGGCTCATGCGGTCCGCGCCACCGCCGCCTGACCGAGCGCGGCGGCGGCGGCCTTGCGCGCCCTGGCGTCTGCCTCGAGCACGTCCTCCAACCCTCCGACGGCACCGGCGGGGACGCGCGCGAGCGTCGCTTCGATCACCTCGGTGATGCGCGGAAACGCTAGCCCCTCCGCGAGGAAGGCCGCGACCGCGATCTCGTTGGCGGCGTTGAAGATCGTCGGCGCGGTGCCGCCCGCCCGCAGCACGTCGTACGCCAGCGCTAGGGCGCGGAAGCGCTCGAAATCGGGGGGCTCGAAGGTGAGCGTCCCGAGCCGCGCGAGATCGAGCGACGCCACGCCGGCGTCGATCCGGTCCGGGTGGGCGAGCGCCTGTGCGATCGGCGTGCGCATGTCCGGATTGCCGAGCTGCGCGATCACCGAGCCGTCGTCGTACTCGACCATCGAGTGCACGACGCTCTGCGGATGGACGAGGATCTCGATCGCCGCGGCGGCCGCGCCGAACAGCCAGTGCGCCTCGATGATCTCGAGCGCCTTGTTCATCATCGTCGCCGAGTCGACCGAGATCTTGCGGCCCATGCTCCAGGTCGGATGCGCGCAGGCCTCCAGCGGCGTCACCTGCGCGAGCCCCGCTAGCGGACGGTTGCGGAACGGCCCGCCCGACCCGGTGAGGACGATCTTGCGCACCCCGCAGCCCTCCACGCCGCGCCGCGCGCGCTCCGGCAGGCACTGGAAGATGGCGTTGTGCTCGCTGTCGATCGGCAGCAGCGGCGCGCCCGAGCCGCGCACGGCGGCCATGAAGATCGGGCCGGCCATCACCAGCGCCTCCTTGTTCGCGAGCAGCAGCTTCTTCCCGGCGCGCGCCGCGGCGAGCGTCGGCGCGAGCCCCGCCGCGCCGACGATTGCCGCCATGACGCATTCGACCTCGGGATGCTCGGCGGCGGCGATCAGGGCCCCGCTGCCGCCGCGGACCTCGATCGGCAGCCCGGCCGCCGCCACCCGGCCGCGCAGCGCGCGCGCCTGCCCCTCGTCGGCGAGGACCGCGAGCGCCGGACGGTGGGCGGCGCACAGCTCGAAGAGCTCGTCGCTCTGGGTATGCGCGGTGAGCACGAGCGCGCGGAACCGGTCGCGATGCCGTGCGATGACATCGAGCGTGCTGCGGCCGATCGACCCGGTCGCGCCGAGGACTGCGACGTTTCTGGGACTGCTCATACCAGACTCACGAGCGCTACCGCGGGCAACACCGGCGTGAGCGCATCGATGCGGTCGAGCACGCCGCCGTGACCGGGCAGCAGTCCGCCGCTATCCTTGAGCCCCGCCTGACGCTTCATCGCCGACTCGAACAGATCGCCGATCACCGAAAGCGCGGTGAGCGCCTGCACGAGCGCGAGCATCCACGCCGCGCTCCACGGGACGTCCCGCACCACCGCCGGGCTCGCGCCGCGGGCGAACGCGATCCAGGCGAGAGCGTACACCCCGGTCGCGAGCAGCGCAGCGGCGAGCCCCTCCCAGGTCTTGCCCGGGCTCACTTGCGGCGCGAGCTTGTGCCGCCCGAACCGGCGGCCCGCGAAGTAGGCGGCGATATCGGCGATCCAGACGATGGCGAGGAACAGGACGAGCGACCGCGGATCGAGATTCCGCAGGTGCAGCAGCGCGAGAAACGCCGGGAGCAGCACCAGCCAGCCCGTTCCGAGCACGAGCGCGGGCGACGGCCTGGCGGGTCTTCGGGCGAGCCAGAGCGGCGCCCCGACGATCCAGAACCCCACTGCGAGCGCATAGACCGGGGTGAGCGCGAGAGTGCCGGCGGCGCCGGTCGCGAGGTTGAGCTCGTAAGCGGCGACGACGAGCGCGGCGACGGTCGCGGCGGCGTACGCGAAGCGGGCCGTGCGCGCGCAGCGCGCGAAGCCGGCCCACTCCCACGCGGCGAGGGCGAGCACCACGCCGATCAGCGCGAGCCAGCCGGTCGGCGGCAGCCAGAAGAGCGCGGCGAGGAACCCGGCCGCCAGCGCGGCAGCCGTGACGACCCGGTCGCGGAGCATCGCACCCGGCCTACGCCAATCGGCGGCGTGCGTCGGAGAGATCGACAACGGAGACTTCTTCGGTCGGTGCCGCAGCGTCGAGCTGCTCGCTCGTGCGGCCGAAGCGGCGCTCGCGGCTCCGGTAGGAGGCGATCGCGGCGTCGAGCGCGGCGGCGTCGAAGTCGGGCCAGAGGGTGTCGGTGAAGTACAGCTCGGTGTAGGCGAGCTGCCAGAGCAGGAAGTTGCTGATGCGCTGCTCACCGCCGGTGCGGATGAAAAGGTCGGGCTCGGGCGCGTAGCTCATCGCGAAGTACGGCGCGAGGTCGCCCTCGGTGAACGCGCCCGCCTTCTCGGGATGGGCGCGCGCGAGCGCGTTGATCGCCTGCAGCAGGTCCCACCGGCCGCCGTAGTTCGCCGCGATCGTGAGCGTCAGCCGGCGGTTGGCCGCGGTGAGCGCTTCGGCGCGGCGCACGAGGTCGGCGATCGTCTCGCCGAACGGCGCGACGTTGCCGACCACCCGCAGCCGAATCCCGACCTCGTGGAGCTTGCTCACCTCCTGCTCGAGCGCGGCGCGAAACAGCTGCTTGAGCACCGAGACCTCCTCGGCCGGACGCCGCCAGTTCTCGGAGCTGAACGCGAACAGCGTGAGGTACTCGACGCCGCGCTCGCCGCAGGCGCGGACGGTCGCGCGCACCGACTCGACCCCGCGGCGATGCCCGGCGACTCGGGGCAGCAGGCGATTGCGCGCCCAGCGCCCGTTGCCGTCCATGATGATGGCGATGTGCCGCGGGACCGGGCCGGTCGAGGGGATCGTCTGGGTGGTGCTCTCGTGCATCGGCGTCGCGTCGTCGACCTACTGCCGTTCCGGCGTGTCCGGCCTAGAAACGCGGGGCACTCGCGAAACCTGTTGCCGGTTCATGTGCATGGTAAATAGTTGGAACGGCACTAGACGTGCATCAGGTCGGCTTCCTTCTGCTGCAGCAGCTTGTCGACCTCGGCGACGTAGCGGTCGGTGAGCTTCTGGATCTCCTCCTGCGCGCGGCGTTCCTGATCCTCGGGAATCGCATGCTTCTTGAGCAGCTCCTTCAGATGGGTGTTCGCGTCGCGGCGCAGGTTCCTGATCGCCACCCGCGTATTCTCGCCTTCGTGCCGGACCACCTTCGTCAGCTCTTTGCGGCGCTCCTCCGTGAGCGCCGGCATCGGCACGCGGATCAGCTCGCCCTGCGTCGACGGGTTCAGCCCGAGGTCGGACTCGCGGATCGCCTTGTCGACGACCGCCACCATCTTCTTCTCCCACGGCTGGATGCCGATGGTGCGCGCGTCGATCAAGGTCACGTTCGCGACCTGGCTGATCGGCACCTGCTGGCCGTAATACTCGACGCGGAGGTGATCGAGCAGGCCGGTGTGGGCGCGCCCGGTGCGGACCTTCGCCAGGTCCACCTTGAGCGCCTCGATCGACTTTTTCATCTTGTCTTCGGCGGTCTTCTTGATCTGTGCGACGTCCATGCGTTCCTCCCGGCTAGAGGTGGACGAGGGTCCCCTCGTCTGCTCCCGTGACCACGCGCGTGAGCGCGCCGGCCTTGTACAGGCTGAACACGATCACCGGGAGTCTCTGATCGCGGCACAACGTGAGCGCGGTCGCGTCCATCACGCGCAGATTCTTCGCGATCGCCTCGTCGAAAGTGATGCGTTGGTAGCGCTTCGCGTCCGGATCGGTCTTCGGATCGGCGCTGTAGACGCCGTCCACCTTCGTCGCCTTCAGCACCACCTCGGCGCCGATCTCGCTGCCGCGCAGCGCCGCCGCGGTATCGGTGGTGAAGAACGGGTTGCCCGTCCCGGCGGCGAAGATGACGATCTTGCCCTCCTCGAGGTAGCGGATCGCCTTCGGCCGGATATACGGCTCGACGATCTGCTCGATGTTGATCGCCGATTGCACGCGCGCGATGAGCCCCTTCTGGCGCATCACGTCGGCGAGCGCGAGGGCGTTCATGATCGTCGCGAGCATGCCCATGTAGTCGGCGGTGGCGCGATCCATGCCGGCGGCGCCGAGCGCCACGCCGCGGAAGATGTTGCCGCCGCCGATGACCGCGCCGACCTCGACGCCGAGCGCCGCGATCGCCGCCACCTCGTCGACGATCGTCTCGATCGTCTGCCGGTTGATGCCGAAGGGGTCGTCCCCCATCAGCGCCTCCCCGGAGAGCTTGAGCAGGATCCGCTTGTAGCGCGGCTCGGGCATCTCGCTCGGCTCGGGCCTAGCGCCCCGCCGCCGCCTGCGCCATCACCTCGGCGGCGAAGTCGCTCGTCTTCTTCTCGATCCCCTCGCCGACGACCAGGAAGCGGTAGCCGCGCACCTTGGTCTGCTTCGCGGCGAGCGCCTTCTCGACCGTCAGCTTGTCGTTCATCACGTACGGCTGGCCGAGCAGCGTGATCTCGCCGAGGAACTTGTTCAGCGCGCCCTCGATCATCTTCGCGGCGATCTCGGACGGCTTGCCGGACTCTTTGGCGCGCGCCTCCTGCACCGCGCGCTCGCGGGCGACGATCTCGGGCGCGACGTCGGCCTTCGAGAGGAACTGCGGCTTGGCGAACGCCACGTGCATCGCGACCCCTTTGCCCGACTCGTCGTCGCCCTCGTAGTCGACGAGGACTCCGATCTTCACGCCGTGGAGGTACTGCACGAGCTTGGCGTCGGTCTGCAGCCGTGCGAACCGGCGGATCGTCATGTTCTCGCCGAGCTTCTGGATGAGCGCCTGCCGCTTCGCTTCCACGTTCTCGCCGCCGACGCTTTGCGCCGCCAGCGCGGCGACGTCGCCGGGGCGTTCGTTCGCGACGGTCTCCGCGAGCGCCCGTGCGAACGCGAGGAAGTCGCCGTTCTTCGCCACGAAGTCCGTCTCGCAGTTCAACTCGACCAGCGCTCCCAGCTTGCGATCGGGCGAGAGGTAGGCCCCGATCACGCCCTCCGACGCGATGCGGCCGGCCGCCTTGCTCGCCTTGGCGCCGCTCTTGATGCGCAGCAGGTCCTCGGCCTTCCGCAGATCGCCCTGCGCTTCCTCGAGCGCGCGCTTGCACTCCATCATGCCGAGCCCGGTGATCTCGCGCAGTTCCTTCACCAGCGCCGCGGTGATTTCCGCCATGTTCTCGCTCCTACCGTCCGTGAAAAAGGGGGCCTCGCCGCCCCCTTCGCCGCTCGCCTCCGGCGCGAGCCCTCACGCGCCACCCGTCTCCTCGACCTCGACGAACTCGTCCGCCGAGGCCGCGACGATCTCCTGGATCGACTGCGTGCGGCCCTCGAGGATCGCATCGGCGATGCCGCGGGCGTAGAGCCTGATCGCCCGGCTCGAGTCGTCGTTGCCCGGGATCACGTAGGCGATTCCGTCGGGCGAGTGGTTGGTGTCGACCACGGCGACCAGCGGGATGCTGAGCTTCCTCGCCTCGGCGACCGCGCCCTTGTGGTAGCCGACGTCGATCACGAACAGCGCGTCCGGCGGGCCGTCGAGCGTCTTGATGCCGCCGAGGCTGCGCTCGAGCTTTTCGCGCTCGCGCTGGAAGTGCAGCGCGTCCTTCTTGGACATGCGCTCGACGCTGCCGTCGTCGACCTGCACCTGCATCTCTTTCAGGCGCTTGATCGACTGCTTGACGGTCTTGAAGTTGGTGAGCATCCCGCCGAGCCAGCGGTGGTCGACGAACGGCATGCCGCAGCGGATCGCCTCCTCGCGCACGATCTCGCGCGCCTGGCGCTTGGTCCCGACGAACAGCACCACTCCTTTATTGGAGGCGAGCTTGCGGACGAACTTCGCCGCTTCGTTGTACAGCGCGAGCGTCTGCTCGAGGTTGATGATGTGGATCTTGTTGCGGTGGCCGAAGATGAACGGCGCCATCTTCGGGTTCCAGTAGCGCGTCTGGTGGCCGAAGTGGACACCGGCCTCCAGCATCTGGCGCATCGTCGTGGTCATGCGAGTCGAGCTCCATATCAGGGTTGATCACTGACGCTCTGCCCGTAAACTCACCCCGCGCACGGGGCACCCCAACAGGGCAGGCGCGAAACTCGGGGCTGCACGGATCCGCTGAGCGGGTCGCTCCGCGGCGCCGGCGCACCCGGCCTTGCGCACGCCGGCGGCAAGCTCCGCCGATCCTGTGCAAGATAGCCGGGGAGTGTATCACGGGCCTCGCGCCCGGCTCAAGAATTGCCTTGCCAAACAGCGAATTAATGCGTTCCCGCGGAGCGGTCCTCGGCGCGCCCCGCGGTTTGCCTCGCTCCGACCGTTCCACTATCCTCACGGCTTTTTTCAGCCGATCCGAACGGCGATCGTCCTGAAGAGCACGGCAGAGATCGAGAAGATGCGCACCGCCGGGCGGCTCGCGGCGGAGGTGCTCGATTTCGTCGCCGAGCACGTCCGCGCCGGCGTCACGACCGAGGAGCTCGACCGGCGCTGCCACGACTACATGGTCAACGTGCAGCGCACCGTACCGGCGCCGCTCAACTACGCGCCGCCCGGCTACCCGCCGTTTCCCAAGTCGATCTGCACGTCGGTCAACCATCAGGTCTGCCACGGTGTCCCGGGCGACCGGGTGCTGAAGAACGGCGACATCCTGAACATCGACATCACCGTCATCCGCGACGGGTTCCACGGCGATACGAGCCGCATGTTCTGCGTCGGTGAGCCGTCGATCCAGGCGCGGCGCCTGTGCGAGGTGACCTACGAGTGCATGTGGCTCGGCATCCTCGCGGTCCGGCCCGGCGCCCATCTCGGCGACGTCGGCGCGGCGATCCAACGGCACGCGGAGCGCCACGGCTACAGCGTCGTCCGCGAGTTCTGCGGGCACGGCATCGGCCGCCGATTCCACGAAGAGCCGCAGGTCCTCCATTACGGCCGGCCCGGAACCGGCCTGCAGCTCGAGCCCGGCATGATCTTCACGATCGAGCCGATGATCAACGCCGGCAAGGCGGGTATTCGCGAGCTCGCCGACGGCTGGACCATCGTGACCAAGGACCACAGCCTTTCGGCGCAGTGGGAGCACACGGTGCTCGTCACCGAAACCGGATACGAGGTGCTCACGCTGTCGGCCGGCGCGCCACCGCTGCCGCAATCGCTGAAGGCGGCCTAGGAGGGTTCGCGCGTGGCATCGGTCCCCGCCCGGCGCCTCGAGGCGCCGGGCCGCGTCGGCGAGTTGCGACAGCGCCTCGCGCGGGGGCGCGCGGCGCTGTGGGGCGCCGGCTCCGGGGCCCCCGAGGCCGCGCCCTTTCTCCGCGGACACCGTCAACTGGTCGAGGGCTGTCTCCGCGAGCTCTGGCGCGACGCCGGCCTGCCCCGGAGCCTCGCGCTCGTGGCGGTGGGCGGCTTCGGCCGGGGCGAGCTGTATCCGCACTCCGACGTCGACTTGCTGCTGCTCCTTCCGCCCGATCTCGACGCCGGCGGCGAGGCCGCCGTCGAGCGGTTCGTGGGGCGCCTCTGGGACATCGGGCTCGAGCTCGGACACAGCGTGCGCACCGTCGAGCAGTGTCGCGAGGAAGCCGCCAAAGACGTGACCGTGCAGACCTCGCTGCTCGAGGCGCGGCTGATCGCGGGCAGCCGGGCGCTCTTCGGCGGGCTCCAGGATCGCCTGCACCAGAGCTTCGATGCGCAGGCCTTCTTCAAGGCGAAGCGGCTGGAGCAGGAGCAGCGGCATGCGAAGTACCAGGACAGCCCCTACAGTCTCGAGCCAAACCTGAAGGACGCGCCGGGGGGCTTGCGGGATCTCCAGGTCATCCTGTGGGTCAGCCGCGCGAGCGGCCTCGCGCGCGACTGGCGGGCGCTCGCGGCGCGCGGGCTCATCACCCGCGAGGAGGCGGTCCAGCTCCGGCGGCACGCGGAGTGGCTCGCGCGCGTGCGGATCCAGCTCCACCTGCTCGCCGGGCGGCGGGAGGACCGCGTGCTCTTCGACTACCAGGACGCCCTCGCCCAGGCGTTCGGCTTCGCCGCGACCGCGACCAAACGCGCGTCCGAGCTGTTCATGCAGCGGTACTTCCGCACCGCCAAGGCCGTGACCCAGCTCAATACCATCCTGCTGCAGAACCTCGGCGCGGCGATCTTCCCCGCGTTCGACGCGCCGCCCGAGCCGATCGACGAGCGCTTCCAGGTGGTGCGCGAGCTGCTCGATGCGCGCGATCCGGGGATCTTCGAGCGCGAGCCGCGGGCGATTCTCGAGAGCTTTCTGCTGCTGCAGCAGCATGCGGAGCTCAAAGGCATGACCGCGCCCACGCTCCGGGCGCTGTGGCGCGCGCGGCGCCGGATCGACGGGCGGTTTCGCCGCGATCCCGCGAACCGCGCGACGTTCCTCGCCACCCTGCAGCAGCCGCGGGGCGTCGTGCACGAGCTGCGCCGCATGAACCAGTGCGGCATCCTCGGCCGCTACCTGCCGCCGTTCGGCAAGATCGTCGGCCAGATGCAGCACGATCTCTTCCACGTCTACACCGTGGACCAGCACATCCTCATGGTCGTGCGCAATCTGCGGCGTTTCACGATGGTCGAGTTCGCGCACGAGTATCCGCTCTGCAGCCGGCTCGCCGCGAACTTCGAGCGCTACTGGCTGCTGTACATCGCGGCGATGTTTCACGACATCGCCAAGGGGCGCGGCGGCGACCATTCGCACCTCGGCGGAGTCGACGCGCGGCGCTTCTGCGGCGCGCACGGGCTCACCGAGGAGGACACGCGGCTCGTCGAGTTCCTCGTCGAACATCACCTGACGATGTCGGCGGTGGCGCAGAAGCGCGACCTCTCGGACCCGGACGTGATCCACGCCTTCGCGGCGCACGTCAAGACCGAGCGCCGGCTCGTCGCCCTCTATCTGCTGACCGTGGCCGACATCCGCGGGACGAGCCCGAAGGTGTGGAACGCGTGGAAGGGCAAGCTCCTCGAGGACCTGTTCCGGCTCACTCGCCGGGTCCTCCGCGGGGACGCGGTCGGGTACGACCTGGACGTCCAGGCGAAGCAGGCCGAGGCGGTCCGCCTCATGCGCCTGTACGCGCTCTCGCCGGACGCCGGCGAGGCGCTGTGGCGCGAGCTCGACGTCGCGTACTTCCTCCGGCACGAGCCGCAGGAGATCGCCTGGCAGACGCGCACCCTCCACTACCGCGTCGGCACCGACAAGCCGGTCGTCAAGGCGCGCCTGTCGCCGATCGGCGAGGGTTTGCAGGTGATGATCTACGCGCGCGACGAGCGCGACCTCTTCGCCCGGATCTGCGGCTACTTCGAGTCGATCGGCTATTCGATCGTCGACGCCAAGATCCACACCACCCGCCACGGCTACGCGCTCGACACCTTCCTCGTCCTGGGCGCCGGGAAGTCGCACCACTACCGCGACATGCTGAACCTCATCGAGCAAGAGCTCGCCGAGCGCCTCGAGCGCCGCGCGCCGCTCGCCCCGCCGACGCGCGGGCGGGTCTCGCGTCAGCTCAAGCACTTCCCGATCACCCCGGAGGTGCACATCCGCCCGGACGAGAAAGGCCAGTACCATCTCGTCTCGATCACCGCCGGCGACCGGCCGGGGCTGCTCTACGCGATCGCGCGGGTGTTCAGCGAATACTACGTCGACCTGCACACGGCGAAGATCGTGACGCTCGGGGAACGGGCGGAGGACGTGTTCGTGGTGAGCGGCGAGGCGCTCGGCAGCCCCAAGCGGGTGCTGCAGCTCGAGCAGGACCTGCTGACTGCGCTGCAGTAGCGCGCGAGCGCCCGGCGCCGCAGCGGCTAGTCGGCGCGGACGTTCTCGCCCGGGAACAGCGCCTCGGTGAAGCCGAACTTCGAGAGGTCGCGGATCCGCATCGGATAGAGGATTCCGTCCAGGTGGTCGACTTCGTGCTGGACGACCACCGCATGGAAGCCCTCGACCGTCCGGTCGATCGCGGCGCCGATGGCGTCGCAGCCGCGGTAGCGCAGCCGCCTGAACCGCGGCACGAGCCCGCGCATCCCCGGCACCGACAGGCAACCCTCCCATCCCTCGACCAGCTCCGCGTCGAGCGGCTCGAGCACCGGATTGATCAGCACGGTGTCCGGCACCTCCTCCGCGTCCGGATAGCGCGGGTTGCGGTGCACGCCGAAGATCACGACCCGCAGGCCCACCCCGATCTGCGGCGCGGCGAGGCCCGCGCCGTCGAGGTGCGTCATCGTGTCCCGCATGTCCGCGAGCAGGCGCTCGAGCTCCGGGGTGCCGAATGCGGTGACCGGCCGCGCCTTCTCGAGCAGGCGCGGGTCGCCCATCTTGAGCACTTCCCGGATCATTCCAGCGCCGCCACTTCCTCGACGATCCGCCGGGCGCGCGCGATCGTCGCGTGCAGGATCTCGCCGACGCGCTCGAGGCGGATGCCGGCCCGGCTTTCGCCCCTGCCGGCGGCGTGGTTGACCACGACCGCGATCGCCGCGTACCCGAGGTCGAGCTCGCGCGCGAGCGCCGCCTCGGGCATCCCGGTCATGCCGACGAGGTCCGCGCCGTCGCGCTCGAGCCGGTCGATCTCGGCGGCCGTCTCCAGCCGCGGCCCCTGGGTCGCCGCATAGACCGCGCCGTCGAGCAGCGTCTCGCCGCACGCGCGCGCCGCCGCGAGAAGCTTCTGTCGCAGCGGCTCGGAGTACGGCGCGGTGAAGTCCACGTGCGAGACGGGCACGTCGCCGCCCTCGAAGAACGTGGACCGGCGACCCCAGGTGTAGTCGATGATCTGGTGCGGCACGACGAGCGTGCCCGGGCCGAGGTCGGCGCGGATGCCGCCGACCGAGGCGACCGCCACGATCTCGGTCGCGCCCTCCTCGCGGAGCGCCCAGACGTTCGCCCGGTAGTTGACCTCGTGCGGCGGGATCGTGTGCCCGTAGCCGTGGCGCGCCAGAAACGCCACCCGGCGCCCGCGGAGCCGACCGAAGGTGAGCGCGCCGGAGGGCTCGCCGTACGGGGTGCGGACGGCCTTGCGTGAGGTGACTTCGAGGCCCGCCAGCTGCGTCATGCCGCTGCCGCCGATGATGGCGAGCATCACGGCTTGAGGGCGTAGATGGCCGGAAGGTTGCGCCACAAGCCGTAGGCATCGAGCCCGCAGCCGAACACGAACCGATCGGGGATCCGCAGGCCCACGAAGTCCGGCGTGATCGGCTTGCGCTTGGGCTTGACCTTGTCGGTGAGCACGGCGACCTTGCACGAGGCGGCGCCGCGCTCGAGCACCTTCGCCCTGATGGTGGCGAGCGTGTCGCCCTCGTCGAGGATGTCGTCGACGACGAGCACGTGCCGCCCCTGCACCACCTCGCCCGGCTCGACTTTCCACTGCACGCGACGTCCGTCGATCTCGGCGCCATAGCGCGAGGCGTGGACGTAATCGAGATGCAGCGGGAACCTGAGCAGCGGCAGGAGCCGCGCGCAGAAGAACAGCGCTCCGTTCATGACGCACAGCACGAGCGGGTAGCGGTCGCGGAACTCGGCGGTGAGGGCTTCGGCCACCTCCTCGATCGCCCGGTCGACCGCGGCGGCGGAGCAGACGAGGTCGGCCTCGTCGAGCATCTTCCAAGCTTGTTCCGCGGTGATCATCGGAGACGGTTCCAGCGATCGAGCCTAGCACGCCGGTGGTCGGGGCAAGCGCCGCCCGCTGCCCGCTCCCCGGGGCGGCCGGGAACGGCGCTAGTACGTGAACGTGACGACGTCGTCGTCCATCGCCCGCGAGATGACGTACGCGCCGCCGACCGTCTCGCCGATCTCGGGGATGAGCTCCTTGCCCCAGAGGTCGAGCGTCGGCGTGCAGACCTTGAACTTCACCCCCGCCTCGTGCGCGTCCTTGATGAAGTCGTACACGGTCTTGGGCGAGTCCTCCTTGATCCGCAGCTTCTCGGCGACGCCCTTCACCGCCAGCTCGCCGGCGCGCCCGGTCATGATCACCTCGACGTCGTACTCCATCGCCGCGGCGACGGTGGCCTGGAAGAACGGCGCGCCGAGCTCCGAGCCGTTGCGCGGGTCGGTATTCACCATCACGATCATCAGCTTGTCGGCCATGTCCCCCTCGACGGCGAATATTAGAGAACGCTAACTTATCCAGTATAGTCGATTGCTTCGCGCGCGCATCAGCCTCCGCCCCGAGTGGCGGCAAGCCAGGCGCCGAACGACGCGCCGACCTCGGGGTGCCGGCGGCCGAACGCCACCGTGGCCTGCAGGTAGCCGAGCTTCGACCCGCAGTCGTAGCGCACGCCCCGGAACCGGTAGGCGAGCACTGGTTCCTCCCGCAGGAGCGAGGCGATCCCGTCGGTGAGCTGGATCTCGCCGCCGGCGCCCGGGGTCGCCCGCTCCAGGTGCGCGAAGATCCGCGGCGTGAGCACGTAGCGTCCGACGACCGCGAGGTTCGAGGGCGCGACCTCCGGAAGCGGCTTCTCGACGATCGCCTCGAGCGACTCCAGGCGCTCGGCGATCCGGGAGGTCTTGACGATGCCGTAGCTCGCCGTCTGGTCGCGCGGCACTTCCTCGACGCCGAGCAGCGACCGCCCCTCGCGCGCGAACACCTCGGCCATCTGCCGCATCACCGGCGGCTCGCCGTCGATCAGGTCGTCGGCGAGGATCACCGCGAACGGCTCGTCGTTGATCGCCGGCTTTGCGCACAGCACCGCGTGGCCGAGTCCGAGCTGGTCCGGCTGCCGGATGTAGATGCAGCTCACGCCGCGCGGCAGAATGCCCTGCACCGCCTCCAGCAGCGCGCGCTTCCCGCGGCTCGCGAGCTCGTTCTCGATCTCGTACGCCTTGTCGAAGTGGTCCTCGATCGCGCGCTTGTGCCGGCCGGTGATGAAGATCATCTCGGTGAGACCGGCGGCAACCGCCTCCTCGACCGCATACTGGATGAGCGGCTTGTCGACCACCGGCATCATCTCCTTCGGGCTCGCCTTGGTCGCCGGCAGGAAGCGGCTGCCGAGGCCCGCCACCGGGAACACCGCCTTGGTCATCGGTCGCATGCTGCCCTCACCCTCTCAATAGTTTCAGCAAGCCGGCCTCGTCCAGCACCGGGATGCCGAGCGCTTCGGCCTTGGCGAGCTTCGCGCCCGCCTCGGCCCCGGCGATCACGTAGTCGGTCTTCTTCGAGACCGAGCCGGTCACCTTGCCGCCGTGCGATTCGATGAGCTCGGTTGCCGCCTCGCGTGTCAGGCTCGGCAGCGTCCCGGTCAGGACGAATGTCCTGCCCGCGCCCGGTCCCCCGGCCGGCGGGCCGCGCCGACCCTCCTCCCACCGCACGCCGGCGCGGCGCAGCGCACGGATGACCTCCCGGTTGTGCTCCTCGGCGAAGAACCGGCGGATCGACATCGCCACCACCGGGCCGACATCGGGCACCTCCTGCAGCCGCGCCTCGTCGGCGTCCATCAGGGGCTCGAGCGCGCCGAAGTGGCGCGCGAGGTCTCGCGCCGTCGCCTCGCCGACGTTGCGGATCCCGAGCGCGTAGACGAAGCGCTCGAGCGTCGTGCGCTTCGACTTCTCGAGCCGGTCGAGCAGATTCTGCGCCGATTTCTCGCCCATGCGCTCGAGCGCGGCCAGGCCCTCGAGGTCGAGCCGGTACAGGTCGGCGGGCGTGCCGACCACTTCCCCGTCGACGAGCTGATCGACGAGCTTCTCGCCCAGGCCCTCGATGTCCAGGGCGCGTCGCGACGCGAAGTGCAGCAGCGCCTGCTTGCGCTGCGCCGGGCAGAAGAGGCCCCCGGTGCAGCGGGCGATCGCCTCGTCCGGCAGGCGCGCGACCTGCGAGCCGCACTCCGGGCAGCGGTCCGGCATGCGGAACGCATCCTCCGGACGCCGGGGGCCGGGTTTCACGACGCTCACGACCTCGGGGATGACGTCGCCCGCCCGGCGCACGACCACGGTGTCGCCGCACCAGACGTCCTTCCGTCGCACCTCGTCCTCGTTGTGGAGCGTCGCGTTTGTCACCGTCGCGCCGCCGACGAAAACCGGCTTCAGCCGCGCGACGGGCGTAATGGCGCCCGTTCGTCCGACCTGCACCGCGATCGCCGTCACCTCCGTCGTCGCCTCCTCGGCCGGGAACTTGTGCGCCAGGGCGAAGCGCGGCGCGCGAGCGACGAAACCCAGCTCGCGCTGGTGATCGAGCCGATTGACCTTGTAGACGACGCCATCGATGTCGTACGGCAGCCGCTCCCGCTTCCCGCCGAGCCGCCGGTAGAAGCCGAGCAGCCCCTCCGGACCCGTCACCACGTCGCGCTCCTCGCACACCGGGAGCCCGAGCTCGGCGAGCGCATCGAGCAGGCCGGCCTGGGTCCCGGGTGTTCGCAAGCCCTCGATCTCGCCGACGCCGTAGGCGAAGAACCGCAGCGGGCGGCCGGCCGTGATGCGCGAGTCGAGCTGGCGCAAGCTTCCGGCGGCGGCGTTACGCGGGTTCGCGAACTCCTTCTCGCCCTTCTCGCGCTGGCGCGCATTGAGCTGGTCGAAGTCGCGGCGGTAGATCAGCACCTCGCCGCGGACCTCGAGGAGCTGCGGCGGGCGCGCCGCGCGCAGCCGCAGCGGAATCGCCCGGATCGTCCGCAGGTTCGCGGTCACGTCCTCGCCCGAATACCCGTCGCCGCGGGTCGCGCCCCGCGCGAGTTCGCCGTGCGCGTAGGCGAGGCTGATCGCGAGGCCGTCGAATTTCGGCTCGCAGGAGTACTCGACTGCCTCGGCGTCGAGCGCTTCGCGGACCCGGCGGTCGAACGCCTCGACCTCCTCCGCGGCGAATGCGTTGTTGACCGATAGCATCGGCGCGCGGTGCTTGACCGTGCCGAACGCCTGCGCGGGCGCGGCGCCGACGCGCTGGGTGGGCGAGTCCGGGGTCGCGAGCTCCGGGTGCCGGGCCTCGAGGTCCTGGAGCTCGCGAAACAGGCGGTCGTACTCGGCGTCGCCGATCGTCGGCGCGTCGAGCACGTAGTAGCGGTAGTTCGCCTCCTCCAGGCGCCCCCGGAGGGTCCGCGCGCGCTCCGCGATCTCGCGCGGCACGGCCATCGCGGCGATCTCAGGCGAAGAGTCGGAGCGCAAGCGGCCCGCCGGCGGGAATCCCGCGCGCCTGCATCGTCGCGTGAATGCGTTCGAGCTGCTGGCCGATCGCTTCGAGCGCGGCCTGACCGATCGGCTTGCGATCGTCGTCGACCAGGACGCCACCGAGCGCCTGCTCGAGCTGGTGCGCGAAGTCGACGAAGCGGCGGAAGGCCGCCGCGCTCGCGGGCACCCGCGGCACGTCGAACAGCGCGGTGACGCCCCGCGTCTGCAGCGTCTTGATCGTCTCCGGGTGGAACGGCATCGGCTCCAGGTTGACGAGCGAGAAGAGCTCGGTTCCGTCCTCGCTGTAGCGATGGAAGCGTCCGTCGCGTCCGATCGCGAGCCCGGCGCTCTCGGCGAGCGCGCGGATCTTGCTGCCCGAGAAGGTGTGCGATTCGCTCCCGATCACGCTGAGGCCGATCTGGAGGTCCACCTCGGCGCAGAAGCGATCGAGCGCCTCGGCCTGCGCGAGCGCCGCGTCGGTGTCCGGGTAGTCGGGCGCGGCCGCGAGGGCGAGCGCCACTTCCTGGACCGCGCCGCAGAACGCCAGTAGATCGTCCTCGGTGACGGGTCCGGCCCGGTTGGCGAGCTGCAACCCCACCCGCAGCCGCGCATACTGCGCGTCCGCGCCGACGGGCCGCCAGGCGGCGCGCGCGTCATCGTAGCCCTCCCAGTGGACCGGCTTGATCAGCGCCTCGTCGACGATCGCCTGGGCGTGCGCCGCCAACTCGGTCCCCACGGCGGCGCGCGCGCACCTGAGCTCGACGAGGTAGTCGACCTCGGGATCCAGCGCGATCGCGGGCAGCGCTGCCGCCGGCGGCTCGCTCGGCGCCAGGGCCGGGCGGTCCTCGGCGATCGTGTGCTCCATTGCATGGTCCGCCGGTACGGGTCCGGCGCCGGCAGGCGCGGGGCGCGATCCCCCCTCGCCCTGCGCCGCCGACCCGCGCAGCAGCGCATCGCCGTGCCGCGCGCCGAACGTCGCTTCGGCCCGGCGCCTCAGCTTCGCTTCCTGCCACTTGTTATAGGCGACCACGCCCACCACTACGGCGAGGCCGATCGCAAGCAGGCCGAGCTGCAGATCACTCATGGCACGCGGCGATACCTTGTGCGTTCCGGCGGAGCGAACACCGTGTCCGCGCTCGTTCGCTTCGTCCGGTCAGGCGGCGGCCGCCTCCCGGATCCGCAACGCCTCCTCGATGTCCACCGCGACCACGCGGGACACCCCCTGCTCGGGCATCGTCACCCCGATGAGCTGCGCGGCGAGCTCCATGGTGATCTTGTTGTGGGTGATGAACAGGAACTGCGTCGGGTCCGCCATGCGCCGCACGAGCCGGCAGAACCGCTCGGTGTTGGTGTCGTCGAGCGGCGCGTCGACCTCGTCGAGCAGGCAGAACGGCGCCGGGTTCAGCTGGAACAGGGCGAACACGAGGGCGATGGCGGTCAGGGCCTTCTCTCCCCCGGAGAGCAGGTGGATGGTGGAGGTCCGCTTGCCCGGAGGCTGGGCCCGGACCTCGATCCCGGCGTCGAGGATCTCCTCGCCGGTCATCTCCAGCCGCGCCTCGCCGCCGCCGAAGAGCTCGGGGAAGAGCTGCCCGAAGTGGCGGTTCGCGTCCTCGAAGGTCTGGCGCAGCATCTCGCGCGTCTCGCGGTCGATGCGCCGGATCGCGTTCTCGAGCGTCGCGAGGGCCTGCCCGAGGTCGGCGGCTTGGGCGTCGAGAAAGCCCTTGCGCTCGGTGGCGGTCGCGAGCTCCTCGAGCGCGGCCATATTGATCGCCCCGAGGTCCGCCATCGCCTGCTGCAGCCGCGTGATCTCGGCCTGGAGCGCCGCCGGCCGCAGCTTTGCGTCGACCGATTGCGCGAGCGCCGCTTCGTCGGCCTGGGCGTCCGCGAGCTGCTGCGCGAACTGCTCCACCGCCAGGCGCGTCGCCTGCTCCTTGAGCCGCAGCTCGCCGACCCGCTCCCGGAGCGGGGGCAACTTTTGCTCCACGGCGAGCCGCTCCTCGTCGGTCGCACGCAGTCGCTGCCCGGCGGTCTCCTGCGCGTCCCGCGCCGCCGCGAGACGTTCCTCGCGCTTCACCCGCTGGGCGAGAGCGCCCTGGAGCCCCTGTTGCAGCCCTTCATCCCGCAGGGCCGAGAGCTCGGTCTCGGTCCTTTGGCGCTCGGCCTCGGCCTGCGCCACTTGTTCAGAAAGAACTTGAATTGACCTAGTTATCTCATTGATTTTGGAAGAGCATTCTCGCTCTGAAAATGACGCTTCCTGGACTTCGCGCGACGCCCGCTGGACGGCCTCCCGCTGGTCTGCAAGGGCGGCCGAGTGCGTCTCGTGGGCCCGCCGCGCCGCCTCCAGCGTTGCCGACCCGTCCGCAAGCGCCGCCTGGTGACGCGCGAGGTTCTCCGCGGTGGCCGATTGCGCGGCGCGCTCCTGCGCCACCTGGCGCTCGATCTCCGCCAGCTCGTCGGCGATCTGCAGGCCCCGCTCGCGCACGCGGCCGATCGCCTCGGTCACCCGGACGTGCTCGAGCTGGAGCTCGTGGCCGGCGCGGCGGCGGTCAGCCTCGCGCTCCTGCAGCGCGCCCACCTGCTCGCGCCGCGCCGCGAGCTGGCGCTCGGCCGCAGCGTGCACCTCGCGGGCCCCCTGGGTCTGCCCCTCGAAGGCGCTCAGCTCCTCGGTCAATCCCTCGATCTCGCGCTGCCGCGCGAGGATCCCGGCCTCGCCGGCGTCGGGGCCGTGGAAGCTCACGGCGAAGCGGGTGAACTGGTGCCCCTCCCGGGTGACGAGCACCGTCCCCGGTGCGAGCGCCGCCCGGGTTGCCGCCGACGGGACGCCTTCCACCGCAAAGCAGCCGGCGAGCCAGTCGGCCACGAGTGAACGGGCCGCGGGGTCGCCGAACCGCACGAGGGCGGCGAGCGGCCGCAGACCGGGCCGGTCCGCGACGCCCGCCTCGGCCGGGCTCGGTGCGAATACGCTGACCTTCGCCGGGGGCGGGTCGGCGAGCAGCGCGTCGAGGGCCTGCGGGTCGACGACTTCGAGCGCGTGCAGCCGCTCGCGCAGGACCGACTCGACGGCCGTCTCCCAGCCGGGTTCGACCGTGATCTTCTGCCACAGCCGGCCGAGGCGCTGCAGGCCGTGCTTGGCAAGCCAGTCGTTGACCTCACCGCCCTCCTCGACCTGCGCCTGGATGTGCCGGAGCGTGGCGAGCCGGCCGGCGCGCGTGTTCGCCTCGCGCTCGAGCTCCTGGAGCCGGGTGAGCGCCGCGCTCCGCGCCGCTTCGAGCAGCGGCAGGTCTTCCTGCAGCTCGCGGATCCGCACGGCGCACGCGGTCACCTCCGCATCGGCGCCGCCGATCCCGCGCGCGAGCTCGTCGAGGCGCGCCGCGTCGGGCTCCGCGAGCTGCGCGCGCTCGGCGGCGAGCCGCTCGGCGCGCGCGGCGTGGCCCTGGAGGGTGCGAACGACGTGCGCGAGATGCGCCTGCTCGAGCTGGAGCGCCTGCTCGGCGCGCGTGACGGCGTCGCGCGACGCGTCGAGGCGCGCCTGCGCGGCGCGGAACGCCTCCTCCATCTCGGGCAGTCGCCCTTCCTCGTCGGCGAGCCGCGCGGCCGCCGCCGCGATCCGCGCCGCGGCCTCGCCGCGCCGCCGCTCCCAGGTCGCGGCGGCCTCGTCGAGCTCGGCCCGGCCGCGCTGCCATTGCTCGAGCTGCTGGGCGAGGTGGGCCCGCTGCGCGTCGAGCCGCTGGCGGGTCTCGCTCATGAACCGCAGCTCGGCCTCGAGCCGTGAGACTTCGGTGTTGGTCTCGTAGAGTGCGCCCTGCGCGGCGCTCACTGCGTCGGCCGTGGTGTAATGCTCCGCGCGCGCCTGCTCGAGCCGGCTCTCGACCGCGCGCACCCGTGCGGTCTCGGCCTCGAGCTCGGTGGTGGCGCGCTCGATCTCGCGCCGCGCCCGCTGCGCGTCGCCCTCGGCGTCGCGCTTGCGCAGCCACCAGAGCAGGCTCTGTTTGTGCGCGGCCTCCGCCTGCAGCGCCCGGTACTGGCGCGCGACCTCCGCCTGCCGGGCGAGCTTCTCGATCTGCGCCTCGAGCTCGCGGCGGATGTCGTCGACGCGGGCGAGGTTCTCGCGGGTGTCGGCGAGGCGATGCTCGGTCTCGCGCCGGCGCTCCTTGTACTTCGACACGCCGGCGGCTTCCTCGAGGAAGACCCGCAGCTCCTCGGGCCGCGCCTCGATGACGCGCGAGATCATCCCCTGCTCGAGGATCGCGTAGGCGCGCGGGCCGAGGCCGGTGCCGAGAAAGATGTCCTGCACGTCGCGGCGGCGGACCTGGGTGTTGTTGATGTAGTAGGACGACTCGCCGTCGCGCTGGAGGACGCGCTTCACCGCGATCTCGGCGTACTGCGACCACTGGCCGGCGGCCTTGCCGAGGCTGTTGTCGAACGCGAGCTCGACGCTCGCGCGGGCGACCGGCGTGCGCTGCGTCGTGCCGTTGAAGATCACGTCCTGCATCGACTCGCCGCGGAGCGCGGAAGCCCGCGTCTCGCCGAGCACCCAGCGCACCGCATCGATGATGTTGGACTTGCCGCAGCCGTTGGGACCGACTACGCCGACGAGCTGGCTGGGGACTTCGATGGTCGTCGGCTCGACGAACGACTTGAACCCGGCCAGTTTGATCTGGGTGAGCCGCACTTACCGACGATAGGGTGGCGGCCTCATGCGCCGCGGTTGGCTGTAAACCCTGCCGGGACCGAAGAAAACGGGCCGTATAATACCACTCCGAACGTCGCTTCCGGCGCGTTCGAGCGCGTCCCGAGCTTCCGGAATCCCGCGCCGATGAACCCCGACCTGGCGAAGCTCCAGCCGTATCCGTTCGAGAAGCTGCGCGCGCTCCTCGACGGTATGGCGCCCGCCTCCGGGCTCGCCCCGATCGGTCTCCAGATCGGCGAGCCCAAGCATCCGACGCCCGAGTTCATCAAGGAGGCGCTCACCCGGAACCTGGGCGGGCTCGCAGCTTATCCGCCGACCATCGGGTCGGCGGCGTTGCGAGAGGCGATCGGCGGATGGCTCGTCCGCCGCTATCGGCTGTCCGAGATCGACCCGGCCACCCAGGTGCTGCCGATCAACGGCTCGCGCGAGGCGCTGTTCGCGATCGCGCAGACGGTCGTGGACCGCGCCCGCGACGCCGTGGTGCTCTGCCCGAACCCGTTCTACCAGATCTACGAGGGCGCCGCGCTGCTCGCCGGCGCGGCGCCGCTGTACGCGAACGCGGATCGCGCCCGCGGCTTCGCCGTCGACTATGCGGCGATTCCCGAGTCGGTGTGGCCGCAGGTGCAGCTGGTGTACGCCTGCTCGCCGGCGAATCCGACCGGTCGCGTCACGACGCTCGCCGAGTGGCAACGCCTGTTCGAGCTCGCCGACCGGCACGGCTTCGTGATCGCCGCCGACGAGTGCTACTCGGAGCTCTATTTGGACGACGACCGGCCGCCGCTCGGGGCGCTCGAGGCCGCCGCGAAGCTCGGACGCTCCGGGTTCGCGCGGCTGGTCGTGTTCTCCAGCCTGTCGAAGCGCTCGAACGTGCCGGGCATGCGGTCGGGCTTCGTCGCGGGGGATGCCGCGGTGCTGAAGGCCTTCGTCCTCTACCGGACCTATCACGGCAGCGCCATGAGCCCCGCGGTCCAGGCCGCCAGCGTCGCCGCCTGGGGCGACGAGGTCCACGTCGCCGCGAACCGCCGGCTGTACCGGGAAAAATTCGCCGCCGCGTTGCCGCTCATCCGGCCGCCGCTCGAGACGGCGCTGCCCGAGGGCGGGTTCTACCTCTGGATCCGCACACCGATCGACGACGCCGCGTTCGCCCGCGGGCTGTACCAGAAATATAATGTGAGCGTCCTCCCGGGCAGCTTCCTCGCGCGCGAAGCGCACGGGGCGAACCCGGGCCGCCAGTACATCCGCGTCGCGCTCGTCGCGCCGCCGGACGAGTGCCTCGAGGGCGTCCGGCGGATCGCCGAGTTCGCCCGCTCGCTCTGAAGACGAGGGATCATGCCTGCACTGCAGGAGCTCATCGAAGCGGCGTGGGAGCGCCGCGCCGGGCTGTCGCCGTCCACGGCCGAGCCGTCGCTGCGCGAAGCCGTCGATACGGTGCTCGCCGGGCTCGATCGCGGCGAGGTCCGGGTGGCCGAGAAGCTGGGCGGCGCCTGGCATACCCATCAGTGGATCAAGAAGGCGGTCCTGCTGTCGTTCCGCCTGAGCGACAACCAGGTCATGCCGGGGGGCTCCACCCAGTACTACGACAAGGTCCCGGTCAAGTTCGGCCGCTACACGCCGGCCGATTTCGCCGCCGGCGGGTTCCGGGTCGTGCCGCCCGCGGTCGCCCGGCGCGGCGCATACATCGCGCGCAACGTGGTCCTCATGCCGTCGTACGTCAACGTCGGCGCGTACGTCGACGAAGGGACCATGGTGGACACCTGGGCCACCGTGGGCAGCTGCGCGCAGATCGGCAAGAACGTGCATCTTTCCGGCGGCGTCGGCATCGGCGGCGTCCTCGAGCCGTTGCAGGCGAACCCGACCATCATCGAGGACAATTGCTTCATCGGCGCCCGCTCGGAGATCGTCGAGGGCGTGATCGTCGAGGAGAACGCGGTCATCTCGATGGGTGTGTACATCGGCGCGAGCACACGGATCTACGACCGGGCCTCCGGCGCGATCCGGTACGGCCGCGTCCCCGCCGGATCGGTAGTAGTTCCTGGTACGCTGCCCTCCGCCGACGGAAAATACGCGCTTTACTGTGCCGTGATCGTGAAGCAGGTCGACGCCAAGACCCGCGCGAAGACCAGCATCAACGAGCTGCTCAGAGGGGACTGACGGCTCCGGACGCTCCGGCGCCTTCCTTCAGGGGAACCCACCATGGCGATGAAACGGCTGCTCGAGCTGATGGCGGAGAAGAAGGCCTCCGACATCTTCGTTTCGGTCGGCGCGCCGATCAGCATCAAGATCAACGGCGTGACGATGCCGATCAACCAGCAGATCGTCACCCCGGACGCGGTCCGCGCGTTGATGGCGGAGATCCTCAGCGAGCGGCAGCTCAAGGAATTCAGCGACGAGTGGGAGCTCAACACCTCCTACCCGATGCCGGGCCTCGGGAGCTTCCGCGTGAGCTGCTTCATCCAGCGCGCGACCCCGGCGCTGGTGGTGCGCTTCATCCCCCGCGACATTCCCGCCTTCGACACGCTCGGCTTACCGGCGGTGCTGAAGGAAGTCGTGCTCGAGAAGCGCGGGCTGATCCTGATGGTCGGTGCCACCGGCTCCGGCAAGTCGACCTCGCTCGCGGCGATGATCGATCACCGCAACACCAGCACGCCCGGCCACATCATCACGATCGAGGATCCGATCGAGTTTCTCTTCAAGCACAAACGCTCGATCGTCAACCAGCGCGAGCTCGGCACCGACTCGAAGTCCTATCACGTGGCGCTGAAGAACGCGCTGCGCCAGGCCCCGGACGTGATCCTGATCGGCGAGATCCGCGACCGCGAATCGATGAGCATGGCGATCGCCTATGCCCAGTCGGGCCACCTGTGCCTCGCCACGCTGCACGCGAACAACAGCTACCACACGCTGAACCGGATCATCAGCTTCTACCCGCTCGAGAACCGCCCTGCCCTGCTCTCGGACCTCTCCTCGACGCTGCGGGTGATCGTGTCGCAGCGGCTCGTCAAGAACACCAAGGGCGGGCGCTGTCCGGCGACCGAAGTCCTCCTCAACACCCGGCACGTCGCCGAGCTGATCGAGGAAGGCAAGATCAACGACATCAAGGAAGCGATCGACAAGAGCCTCTCGCCGGGCTCGCAGACGTTCGAGCAGGACCTGTTCAGGATGTACCGGGAAGGCGTCATCACCCAGGAAGAGGCGCTTGCCAACGCCGACTCGGCGAACAACCTGCTCTGGTTGATGAACAACGCCGACGCGGCCGCGACGCAGCCCGGGACCATGGCGCCGAAGCCGGCGATCGAGCAGCAGGTCGAACGGGCGCCGGGCGGGGCCTCCTTCAGCGAGTTCAAGCTCACCTTCGACGACAAGGCGGCCTGACGCCTGCGGCCGGTCGGGCGCCGGGCGGGGACCCCGCTTCGACGCTAAACTTCGCGCCGGTTCCTGCGGCGTGGAAGATCTCCAGCGATGAACGACACCCTCGAGCTCGCGCGCGCGCTCATCGCGCGCCGCTCCGTCACGCCCGAGGACGGCGGCTGCCAGGAGATCGTCGCGGCGCGCCTCCGCCCCCTCGGGTTTCGGGTCGAGCCCCTCGAGAGCAACGGCGTCACGAACCTGTGGGCGCGTCGTGGCACGCAGCATCCGGTCGTTTGCTTCGCCGGCCACACCGACGTCGTGCCGGCCGGCCCGCTCGGCGAATGGCTGTCCGATCCGTTCGCGCCGACCGAGCGCGACGGGCGGCTGTTCGGGCGCGGCGCGGCCGACATGAAGGTTTCGCTCGCCGCGTTCGTCACCGCGGCCGAGGCGTTCATCGGCGCCCGTCCCGATCACCAGGGGTCGATCGCTCTGTTGATCACCTCGGACGAGGAAGGGGTCGCGACCGACGGCACCGTGAGGGTCGTCGAGCGGCTCCAGGCGCGCGGCGAGCGCATCGACTACTGCATCGTCGGCGAGCCGACCTCGGTCGACCGTCTCGGCGACATGATCAAGAACGGCCGGCGCGGCTCGCTGTCGGGCCGCCTGGTCGTGAAAGGCGTTCAGGGCCACATCGCGTACCCGCAGCAGGCGCGCAATCCGATCCACCAGTTCGCCGCGGCGCTCGCCGAGCTGGTGACCACCGAGTGGGATCGCGGCACCGCGGACTTTCCGCCGACGAGCTGGCAGGTCTCCAACATCCACGCCGGGACCGGCGCGACGAACGTCATTCCGGGCGAGCTCGAGATCCAGTTCAACTTCCGCTTCTCGACCGCGAACAGCGCCGAGGGATTGAAGGCCCGGGTGAACGAGATCCTCGCGCGCCATGGCCTCGAGTACGCGATCGAGTGGACGCTCGGCGGCGAGCCGTTCCTCACGCCGCGCGGCGAATTGATCAGCGCCGCGCGCGCGGCGATCAAGGAGGTCACCGGCGTCGACGCGAAGGTGTCGACGACGGGCGGGACGTCCGACGGCCGGTTCATCGCCCGCATCTGTCCACAGATCGTCGAGTTCGGTCCGGTCAACCAGTCCATCCACAAGCTGAACGAGCACATCGAGCTCGCCGCCATCGAGCCGCTGCGGCGGATCTACGAGCGGATGCTCGAGAAGCTGCTCGCTTGAAGCGGGCGACCGGACGCCCCGGCGCCGAACCACGGACCGTCGGTGGGTGGTGGGACGAGCTCGCGCGCCGCTTCGCCAGCGCCCGGCTCTCGTTCGGCCACGGCACGCGCGACGCGCGTGAAGAAGCGGCGTGGCTCCTGGGCCACGTGTTGCGGATTCCCTTCGTTGCGCTTCGGCGGGCGCTCCGCCGTGCAGTGGCAGAGGCCGCGGCGCGGCGCCTCGAGCGCTTCGCCGCGCGGCGCATCGCGACGCGCGAGCCGCTCGCGTACGTCCTCCGGGAGGCCTGGCTCGCGGATCACCGCTTCTACGTCAACCGGCACGTCGTCGTTCCCCGCTCGCACATCGCGGAGCTGCTGTCAGAAGGGCTCGCACCGTGGGTGCCGCGGGGGCGGGCGAGCCGGCTGCTCGATCTCTGCACCGGCTCCGGCTGCCTCGCGATCCTCGCCGCGCTCGCGTTCCCTAAGGCCCGCGTCGATGCCTCGGACGTCTCCGCCGCCGCCCTCGGCGTCGCGCGACGCAACGTCGCCGCTTATCGTCTGCGAGCGCGCGTGCGGCTCGTCCGTTCCGATCTCTTCGCGGCGCTCGCGAGGAGGCGCTACGACCTGATCCTCTGCAATCCGCCCTACGTGCCGAGCGCAGAGATGCGCCGGTTGCCCGCCGAGTACCGCGCCGAGCCGCGCCTGGCGCTCGCCGGCGGAGACGACGGGCTCGACTTCGTGCGCCGCCTGCTCGCCGAGGCCGCCGATCATCTCGCGCCGCAGGGCGTGCTCGTCGTGGAGATCGGCGCCAACCGCAAGGCCATAGAACGGGCGTTCCCGCGGCTTGCGTTCACATGGCTCGCGACGCGCGGCGGCGCAGGCGTCGTCTTCCTTCTGCCGCGCGCGGACCTCGCGCGCCCCGGCTGAGGTATCAAGGCCTCCCGAGAAAGAAGTAGACGCTCGAGCTGCCATCGGCGGCGAGGCCGGCGCCGAGGTAGAGCGGGCCGATCGGACTGTCGATGCCGAAGAAGGCCGCGATCGATTTGAGCGTCCCGGTCGGACTCCCGGGTACCAGCGGGCCGCCGACCTTGCCCACCTCGAGCGAGCCGCCGACGTACATGCCCTCGAGGTAAGGCAGCTGCAACAGGCGATGGTAGTAGACGAGCCGGCCGAAGCTGATGGTCCGGCCGTAGAGCGCCCCGGTCGGATACCCCGATTGCTGCAGAAAGCCGCCCCACTGGAAGAGATCGTACGGCGGTAGCGCGTCCGCCCCGAGCTTGCCGCCGAACCGCAGCCCCAGGTTGAGGGTGTGGGGGCCGAACGAGCCGGCGAGGGTGCCGTTCGCCTCCCACTTCGTGTACTCGGCGTCGGCGCCGAGCGCGCGGCGCGAGCCGAACAGGTCAACTCTCCCGCCGTAGCCGGCGCGCGGGAAATTGACGTTGTCGAGCTGGTCGAAGAAGAGCCGCATCCGGCCGCCGGCCTGGGTCACCTCGGGCCCCGGCTCGAGGAACTGCGGACCGGTGTCGAGCTTCGGGTCGAGCTTGCCGTAGAAGACCCCGAGCCGCAGCTCGCCGTAGCGGGTGAACTGGCTGCCGACGTCGAGCCCGACGCGGCCGTAGGACACGTCGTAGCGGGCCAGGCGCTCCTCGCCCTGGTACAGGCTGAACTGGCGGCGCTCGAGATCGGCGTAGGGGGCGACGAAGAAGTACTGGCGGGTATCGAGGGGCTGGTAGAGTTCGCTCAACAGGCGGCTCGTGCTGCCGACCTGCAGCGCGGTGCGCCATTCCGCCCCGAGCGGGTTGAGCCAGGTCATGCGATAGGCGCCGAGCAGGTTCCAGTACGCGTCGCCGCGGAAGTCCGAGGTGAGCCCGAGGCCGAACCGCAGGTAGTTCGGCCCCCAGGAGCGCTCGACCGCCTCGACCGCGAGCACCCGCCTGCCCGGCTCCTCGAGGAAGCGGTAGTTGACGTGCTCGAAGTCGTCCGTGCCGTAGAGCCGCCGCAGGTCGCGGTCGAGCGTCGCCTGATCGATCGGTCGGCCGGGCTTCGTCTCCATCTCGGCCGCCAGCACTTCGGGGTTGACGCGCCGGAGGTTCTCGAACCGGATCTCGTCGACCGGTCGCAGATCGGGCGCGGTCACGACGAGCTGCCGCTCCCGCAGCGCCGCGTATTCGCTCGGCGGGAGGCTGAGCTGCGCGAGCCGGTCTGCGACCTTGCGCGCCGCTCCCTCCCCGATCGGGATCGTCCGCGGCATGTGGTCGAAGTCGGCCGCCGAGTAGTCGCCGAGCTCCGGCAGGATCAGGACGTCGGTGGGCCTGAGCGACGCGAGCGAGGCCTGGACGTTCTGCTCGGTGAGGATGTTGATCATCTGGCCGGTGACGCCGAAGATCGAGTTGAGCTGCTCGCGCTTCATCAGCGGCGTGCCGAGGTTGACCGCGATCACGATATCGGCGCCCATCGCGCGCGCGACGTCCACCGGGAGGTTGTTCACGAGCCCGCCGTCGACCAGCAGCCGGCCCTCGATCTCCAGCGGCTCCACGGCGGCCGGCACCGACATGCTCGCCCGCATCACTCTGGCGAGCTCGCCCTCGGCGAACACGACCGGCTTGCCGGTGACGAGGTCGGTGGCCACCGCACGGTACGGAATCGGCAGCTCGTCGAACTTGCGGTAGCCCTCGGCCCGGGCGAGCCGGCGCAGCACCGTTTCGAGCTGCACGCCCGAGACGAGGCCCTTGGGGAGCAGGATCTCGCCGTCGCGCAGCCCGATCTCGGGGGTGAAGAGGATCGTGTAGTCGTCCTGCTTGCGGCGGATCGACCGCTCCTGCCGCGGCGGCTTTTCCTTGAACAGCAGCTCGGTCGACATTCCGGCGATGATCTGCTCCATTTCGGGGACCGTCACCCCGGTCGCGAATGCGCCGCCGACGATCGAGCCCATGCTCGTCCCGGCCACGCAGTCGATCGGCACGCGCAGCTCGTCCAGCACCTTGAGCACGCCGACGTGCGCGGCGCCGCGCGCGCCGCCGCCGGACAGCACCAGGCAGATCTTCGGGCGCTTGGCCGGGGCTGCCTGCGTTTGCGCGCCCGCGGGCGGCGGAAAGAGGAACGTCGTGGCGGCGCACGCCGCGAGGATCGCCGCGAGGCGGATGACATGCGACATTCGCGATCTCCTCGGGCGGGCGCGACCCGCCGCTATCTCAGCTGCTCGGCGAGCGCGCGCGCCTCGCGATCCTCCGGATGGGCCGCGACGAGCGCCTCCGCCGCCCGTCGGGCGGCCTCCCGCCGGCTGGCGTCGCGCTGCATCGTCGCGAGCGCGAACAGGATGTCCCGGTCCGACGGCCACCGCTCGGCCGCCCGTTCGAGCGTGCGGATCGCGTCGGCCGCGCGTCCGGACGAGTGCAGCGCCACGGCGTACACATAGGTATAGCGAGCGCTGGCCGGCGCGAGCTGCGCCGCGCGCTCCAATGCCGCGAGCGCCGGCCCGGACTGCTTCTGCCGTGCGTACGCGAGACCCAGCGCGTGATGCAGCGGCGCGCTCGCCGGCGCGACGGCCAGCCCTTCCCGGAGGACGCGCAGCACCTCGGTCTCGCGCTGCTGCTCGCGATATACGTCGGCCGCATTCACGTACGCTGGCACGAAGCGCTTATCGAGCGCGATCGCGGCGCGGAACTCGCTTTGCGCCGCCTCGAATCGGCCGAGCCCGGCGTAGAAGCTGCCCAGGTCCGAGCGGGCCTCCGGGCGGTCGGCGTTGTAGCGCTGCGTCGCCACGTACTCATCGGCGGCGCGCTGCCAGGCCGCGCGTTGCTCCGCATTGAGCTGGCTCTCGGGCACGCCCGCCAGCGCTCGCGCCGCCTCGATGCGGATCGCGCGGAAGGGATCGGCGACGAGCAGGCCGGCGACGGCGACGCGCTCGCGCCGCGGGAGCGCGTTCGCTAGGCGGGCCGCCGCGAGCCGTACGAGCGGGTTCGCGTCGCGCGCTCCCGCGATTGCCGCATCGCCCGCCGCGGCTGCCGGCGGCTCCTCGAGGCGCGCGAGCGCGGACGCCCGCGCGATCGGCGATTGGCTCGTGTCCGCAGCGACCGCCGCGAGCGCCGCCCCGGCGCGCGGCTTTTCTAGCTCGGCGTCGCGAAACGCCCGCGCGAACGTCTGGAAGCCGCCGGCGTCGCGCCCGTACCACTTGCGCACCGCCTCCGCCGCCCAGCCCGGGCCGCTCTCCCGGTGACATGCGTTGCACGCGTTGGGCACGCCGAGCGCGACCGTGAGATCGGGACGCGGGATCCGCAGGCTGTGATCGTGCCGCGGGTCGACGACCATGTAGGTCGTCGTCGGCATGTGGCAGCTCGCGCACCGTCCCCCGTCCGAGGACGGCTCGTGGAAGTGATGCGCCTTGGCGTCGTACTTGGCGCTCGAGTGGCACTCTGCACAGACGGCGTTTCCCGGCGCGCGCAGCTTCTGCGCATGCGGGTCGTGGCAGTCGCTGCAGGTGACCCCCCGTCGATACATCTTGCTCTGGAGGAACGAGCCCCAGGTGTACACCTCGTCGCGCTGCTGCCCGTCGGCATGGTAGAGCGGCGCGGTGAGCAGCGCCGGAAGGTAGTGATCGAGGAACGGCTTGCCGGCTTGGTGGCCCTCGGCGAGCTGCGCGCGCCGCGCATGACACTGGGCGCAGACCTCGATCTCGCGTTCGGCGTCGCGCGGCCGGCTGCGCTCGGCGTTCCCGCTCTTGGGGTCGATCGGCCACACGACGCCGCGGCGTTCGTCGAGGGCGACGGTGAGCCCCTTGCGCGGGTCGCCGCCTTTGCGCGCCGCCCACGCAACGTGATTCGAGCCCGGGCCGTGGCAGGCCTCGCAGCCGACCTGGAGCTCCTGCCAGGCCGGCGAGAAACTGTCGGCGCCGGGGTCGTAGTTCTTGCGAACGTCGGTCGAGTGGCAGTCGGCGCACATGAAATTCCAGTTGTATTGCCGGCCGGTCCAGTGCAGCTCGTCGCCCGCGGCGGGCTTCTGCTCCGGGTGGAGATGGAACCAGCGCTTGCCCCGGGTATCCCAGGCGATGCCGAGCGCCTGCAAGCGCCCGCCCGGAAGCTCGAGCAGGTATTGCTGCAGCGGCTCGACGCCGAAGGTGTACTTCACCTCGTAGTCGGCCGGCTTTCCCTCGGGGCCGTCGGTGCGGACGAAGAACTTGCCGTCGCGGCGGTAGAACCGCGACTCGACCCCGGCGTGCGCGAAGACCCGGTCGCCGAAGTCGCCGAGCACGGCGCGCTCGGTCGCCTCCTGCATCGCGCGGGCGTGCTGCGATCCGCGCCACGCCGCCGCTTCCTCGCCGTGGCAGTCGGCGCAGCGGTCGCTGCCGACGAACGTCGCGGTCGGCCGTGGTGCCGGCTCGCGCGGCGGCGCGCTGTCCCACGGGCGCCAGAAAGCGATGGCGACGGCGATCGCCGCGAAGGTGACCGCCGCGCCGAGGATCTGCCGGCGAATCGCCGGTCGGTCGTGCGCGGTCGGGCCGGTGGGCGGCGCCTCGATCGTGACCGGCCGGCGTTTCTTTTTGTGCCTGGGCATCTGGCAGGTGCGCAGTGTAGCGGGATCGATGGCAGGCGATCCGGCCAGGCCGCCGCGGCGACCGCGGCGTGAAGCAAGACGAGAGGACGGCGCCCTCGTCCTGCCCGAGCTCAGAAGCGGAAGGTTAGGCCGAGCGAGGGGCCGCTGAACCGCATATCTTGGATCAGCTTGTCGCCCCCCATGTCGTAGTAGAGGTGGCGATACGCCAGCACGAGGTCGCCCCACCGAAAGCCGTACGCGATCCCGAGCAGCCCCTGCCAAGTCAGGTTGAATGACCCGGTCCCGAGGTCGAGGTAGTAAGGCATGAACCAGTTGCCTTCCCCCAGCCGCACGCGCCCGCGCACGCCGACGATCGCGTCCCACAGGTCTTCGCGCTGGGAAACGCTCCCCGACGCCGGGAACACCAGGGTTCCCGGCCCGGCCACCGTCGCCGTGAGCTGCCAGTTGGTTGAAGCCTTGACCCCGAAGTACCGAAATCCGCCCAGGACGTCGAGCGTCGCCTGCGGCGTCTGCACCGCGGCGTAGCCGCCGGCGACCGTCCACGCCAGTCCCTTGAGCGAGGAGCTCGTGCTCGCGTTCAGAGTGGTGCTCACGAGCGACCCGCCGAAGTTCACCGCCTTCACGGCACTCTGCTCGCTCGAGAACTCGAGATAGACGACGTCGGTGACGATCGACCACCTGCCCTTGCGCGCCTCGCCGGCGAGCAGGAGCGCGAGGTCGAGGTGCTTAAGGTAGTCGTCCGGGCCGATGCTCACCTCGGGGCTGCCCGTCGTGCCCGACCGAACGCCGTACCGCAGCGTGCCGTGGATGTTCGGGAGCCAGAGGTACGGCGCGAGCGAGAAGCTCCAGCGGTCGTCCGCGGCCTGCGCGCGCACGTCCGAAGCCAAGAGCGCGCCGGCGATGCCCAGCACCGCGGCGAAGGTCCGCAGGGGAGGCTTCACCCCCCAGAAAGACTCCGACGCCGCCTCCCACATCCTCATCGTTGTTCCCCCCTTGTCTCGCCGCGTCCCCGGCCGGCCGCGCACGCGGTGGCCGACTTACTTCGCGTCGATCCTGACTTTGCGATGCGGCCGGTGAAGCGGCTCTTCACCCCAGGCTGATAGTCCTCGGTGACCGGCGTGTCCTCGTCACGTCCAGGTCCAGTTGGTTGGTTTCACGGCTGACCCCCTCCCCAGAGAACCGGTCGATTCTAGCCTCACGCGAGGCGGCAGCAACGCACCGCGCGCCCCGTCAGCGCGCTGCGCTTCGGCGACGAGTGCACAGGACGAAATCATCCGGCCGGGCGGTTCCGCGCAGGACCGGCCTGCGTTCTGTCTCTTCTTCGTAGCGTCAATCGACGCTGATGCCGGCGCTCCGGATGAGCCCCGTCCACTTCTCGATGTCGCGCGCGACGAGCGCCTCGGTCTCCGGAACGGAAAGACGGATCGGCCGCGCCCCGCGCTTCGCGAACGAGGCCGCGATCTCGGGCGAAGAGACCACCCGGTCAAACTCCGCGCGCAGGCGGGCGACCACCGGCTCCGGCGTACCCGTGCGCACGAAGAAGCCGACCCACGACTCCACCTCGAAGTCGAGCACCCCGGTCTCGCGTAGCGTCGGCACGTTCGGGTGGTAGGGAAGCCGCGCCGGCCCCGACACGACGAGCGGCTTCACGCGCCCGCCCTCGACCTGCCCGCGCGCGGTCGCCGAGGCGTCGAAGAAGAGGTCGACGCGCCCGGGGATGAGGTCCTGGTACGCCGCCTGCGCCCCCTTGTACGGCACGTGGGTGAGCGATACGCCCGCGAGATGCCAGACGAGCGCCGCACAGATGTGCTGACCGCTGCCGTTGCCGGCGGAGGCGTAGGTCAGCTTGCCGGGATTGGCGCGCGCGTAGTCGACGACCGCTTTCAGCGAGTTGAGCGGCGAGTCGTTGCGCGTCACGAGCGTGTACGCGAAGCCGGCGGCAAGCCCGACCGGCACGAAATGGGCCTTGGGATCGTAGGGCAGCTTGCGATACAGGCCGGCGCTGAAGACGAGGTTCGCCGACGCGCCGAGGAGCAGCGTGTAGCCGTCGGCTTCGGCCTTGGCGACGATCTCGGTCCCCACGGTCGTGCCCCCGCCCGGCCGGTTCTCGACGATCACCGGCTGGCCGAGCAGCGCGCCGAGCGGCTCGCTCAGCGTGCGCGCGACGAGGTCGAAGCCGCCGCCCGGCGGCTGCGGAACGATGACGCGCAGCGGGCGGTTGGGATAGGTCTGCGCTACGGCAACGTTGGAAAGGACGAGCAGGAAAGCGACGATCGCTCGCATCATCGGTCGAACCCCCTCCCGGCTTACTCGCGCTGATCCCTGGATCTCGGGAACGGCGACCCGGGCCGTCGCCGAGCGTTCGGTTTTATGGGGTGGCTAGTGGGATTCGAACCCACGACAACCGGAATCACAATCCGGGACTCTACCGCTGAGCTATAGCCACCGTCGTCCTGCCAACGTCGGGCGCGCGTGACTGGCGTGCCCGACAGGAATCGAACCTGTAACCCCCAGCTTAGAAGGCTGGTGCTCTATCCGCTTGAGCTACGGGCACCCGGCCCGGCGCGGCCCCGCGAGGTGCCTTCCGCGTGGCCCGGAACTTGGTCGGGGTGGAGAGATTCGAACTCCCGACATCTTGCTCCCAAAGCAAGCGCGCTACCAGGCTGCGCCACACCCCGCGAGAAGGGGCGTAGTTTACGCGCGGCGGCGAAGACCGGTCAACGCGGCGCGCCCAGCGCACGCAACCGGGCACTTTTGCGCTTGCCGCACCCCCCCGTTTCTGGCATAAAAGCGCCTTCATTTTTCCCGGCCGGAGGGGATTCGAGATGCCGATCGAAACCCTGCGCAAGCAGTTCCCGCCCTACGCGCCGAAGAAGGGCGAGGCGTACATGAGCGAGCCGCAGCGGGCGCACTTCAAGCAGGTGCTCGCCGCGCTGCGCGACGAGCTCTCCGCCGACATCGAGCGCACCGTCCACACGATGCAGGACGAGGCGACGGTGTTCGCCGACCCGAACGACCGCGCGAGCCAGGAATCGGACATGGCGCTCGAGCTGCGCAACCGCGACCGCGAGCGCAAGCTGATCAAGAAGATCAACGAGACGGTCGCGCGGATCGACGCCGAGGACTACGGCTATTGCGAGAACTGCGGCGCCGAGATCGGCCTCAAGCGGCTGGAAGCGCGCCCGACGGCGACGCTGTGCATCGACTGCAAGACGCTCGAGGAGATGCGGGAGCGCCAGGTCGCCAAGTAGCGGTCCGCCGCCGCCAACGCAAAGGGGCCGCGCGCGGCCCCTTTTTCGTTCAGCGCCGTTCCGGCCCGACGCGCTGCATCGCGTTGGGCTCACGCGGGGTTTCGCCGAACTCGACTGCTCGAGTTCGGCGCCGCGTGAGGCGGCTCGCCCTGCAGGGCGAGCCGTGGACCGTTCGCCGGCTCGGACGTGCGCAGGCACGTCCTTCGAAACCCCGGCTCACCCAGACGACTCCGCCGCGGCGGGCTGCTGCTCGGCGATCGCCTTCATCGACAGCCGCACGCGCCCCTTCTCGTCCGACTCCAGCACCTTCACCTTCACCTGCTGGCCTTCCTTGAGGTGGTCGGAGACGTTGTTCACCCGCTGATGGCTGATCTGCGAGATGTGCAGCAGCCCGTCCTTGCCCGGCAGCAGGCTCACGATCGCGCCGAAGTCGAGCAGCCGCAGCACCGTCCCGGTGTAGACCTTGCCGACCTCGACCTCGGCGACGATCTCCTCGATCTTGCGCTTGGCCGCCTCGCCGCCCTCCGAGCTGACGCTCGCGATGCTGATCGTGCCGTCGTCGGCGATCTCGATCGTGGTGCCGGTCTCCTCCTGGATGCCGCGCACCACCACGCCGCCCTTGCCGATGACGTCGCGGATCTTCTCCGGGTTGATCTTGATCTTGATGATCCGCGGCGCGAAGCTCGAGACCTCGGCGCGCGAGCCTTCCAGCGCCTGCTTCATGTACTGGAGGATGTGCATCCGGCCCTCGCGCGCCTGGGCGAGGGCGATCTGCATGATCTCCTTGGTGATCCCTTCGATCTTGATGTCCATCTGCAACGCGGTGATGCCCCGCTCGGTCCCGGCGACCTTGAAGTCCATGTCCCCGAGGTGGTCCTCGTCGCCGAGGATGTCGGTGAGGACCGCGAACCGCTTGCCTTCCTTGATGAGCCCCATCGCGATGCCGGCGACGTGCGCCTTCATCGGGACGCCGGCGTCCATCAGCGCGAGGCTGCCGCCGCAGACCGAAGCCATCGACGAGGAGCCGTTCGACTCGGTGATCTCGGACACGACGCGGATCGAGTAGGCGAACTCGTCCTGGGTCGGCAGCATCGCCACGAGCGCCCGCTTGGCGAGCCGGCCGTGGCCGATCTCGCGGCGCTTCGGCGGCCCCATCCGCCCGGTCTCGCCGGTCGCGTACGGCGGCATGTTGTAGTGGAGCATGAAGCGCTCCTTGTACTCGCCCTGGAGCGCATCGATGATCTGCTCGTCGCGGCCGGTGCCCAGCGTCGCGATGACGAGCGCCTGCGTCTCCCCGCGCGTGAAGAGCGCCGAGCCGTGGGTGCGCGGCAGCACGCCGACGCGGGCCCCGATCGGGCGCACGGTGCGCGTGTCGCGGCCGTCGATGCGCGGCCCCCCGTCGAGGATCTGGCCGCGGACGATCTTCGCTTCCAGATTGAACAGCAGATCCTTGACGTGGGTCGGGTCGGGCGGGCTCTCGCCCGCCGCCAGCGTCTCGAGGACGCGCTTGCGGATCTCCTCGAGCCGCGCGTTGCGGGCCTGCTTCTGCTTGAGGTGGAACGCGCTGCGGAGATCGCCCTCCGCGAGCTCGGCCACTTTGGCGGCGAGCCCCGCTCCCTGCGCCGGCGGCTGCCACTCCCAGGCCGGCCGGCCGGCCTCGTCGGCAAGCTCGTTGATCGCGTTGATCGCGGCCTGCATCTCGCGGTGGCCGTAGACCACCGCTCCCAGCATGGCGTCCTCGGAGAGCTCCTGGGCCTCCGACTCCACCATCAGCACGGCGTGCTCGGTCCCGGCCACGACCAGGTTCAGCTTCGACTCCTTGAGCTGGGTCGCGGTCGGGTTGAGGACGTACTGTCCGTCGAGGTAGCCCACGCGCGCCGCCCCGATCGGGCCGTTGAATGGAATGCCGGAGAGCGCGAGCGCCGCCGAGACCCCGATCATCGCCGGGACGTCGGGATCGATCTCCGGGTTCACCGACATCACCGTCGCGACGATCTGCACCTCGTGGTAGAAGCCCTCGGGGAACAGCGGCCGGATCGGGCGGTCGATGAGCCGCGAGGTCAGGGTGTCCTTCTCGGAGGGCTTGCCCTCGCGCTTGAAGAACCCGCCCGGGATCTTGCCCGCCGCGTAGTACTTCTCGAGGTAGTCGACCGTGAGCGGGAGGAAGTCCACGTTGGGACGGGGCTCCTTGGACGCGACCACGCTGCAGAGCACGACCGAGTCGTCCATGTTGACGAGCACCGAGCCGGACGCCTGGCGCGCGATCTCGCCGGTCTCCAGCGTCACCTGATGCGCGCCGTAGCTGAATGTCTTCTTGACGGGGTTCAATGCCATCTCCTTCCGAGTCGCAGCGCCGGAAGCGCCGCCGACAGGACCGGTGCGACGGGACGTGACGGGCGGCGGGGAACGGGTTGCGGAAGCCGACGCCGCCGGCGGGGGTCCGGCGGGCGCGGGCGGTCGTTACTTGCGCAGGCCAAGTTGCTCGATCAGTGCGCGGTAGTTGTCGACGTTGGTGCGCCGGAGGTAGTCCAGCATCTTGCGCCGCTGGCTCACCATCTTCAGCAGCCCGCGCCGGGAGTGGTGGTCCTTCACGTGGGCCTTGAAGTGATCGGCCAGGCTGTTGATGCGCGCCGTGAGGAGCGCGATCTGCACCTCCGGCGAGCCGGTGTCCGCGGCCTTGCGGCGGTGGCTCGCGATGATCTTCGCCTTGTCGGCGGTCGTGACAGCCATCCTCGTCGTCTCCTGGAAAACGGCGGATTCTAGCCCGAGATCAAGGCCTTTCACAAGGTTTGCGCCGCCGCGGGCGAACCCGCGTCGTGCCGCAGCAGGCGGCGCGGCCGCAGCTCGCCGTCGCGCATCTCGCCGATCCCGATGAACGCACCGTCGGCGCCGTGCACGCGGCAGCGGCCGGAAGTCGGGCGCGGCGCCGCCACCGTCTGGCCGCGCCGGAACCGCGCCGCAGCGGGCTCGGCGACGATCACCTCGGGGAGGTGTCCCACGACGGCGACCACCGGCTGCAGATAGGCCTCCCGTTGCGCCGGATCCAGCGCTTCGAGGACGTCCAGCCGCACCGCGTCCGCGAGCGCGAATCGGCCGACCGCGGTGCGCCGCAGCCCGGCGAGGTGCGCGCCGCAGCCCAGCTCGCGCCCGATGTCCTCGGCGAGCGCACGCACGTAGGTGCCCTTGCTGCAGCGGAGCGTGAGCTCGAGCCGGTCGCCGTCCAATCGGCGCAGGACAAGCTCGTGGATCGTGACCCACCGCGGCGCCCGGTCGACCGGCTCCCCCGCCCGCGCGTACGCGTAGAGCGGCCGACCGCCATGCTTGAGCGCCGAGTACGCGGGCGGAACCTGGGAGATCCGCCCGCGAAACCGGCCGAGGACCCGCTCGAGCTCCGCGGCCGCGACCGCCACCGGCCGTCGCTCGACCACCTCGCCCTCGCCGTCCCCGGTCGTCGTCGTGACGCCGAGCGCGATCGTCGCGTCGTAGGCCTTGTGCGCGTCAAGCAGCTCGGCGCCGAACTTGGTCGCCTCGCCGAACAGGCACGGCAGCAGCCCGGTGGCGAGCGGATCGAGCGTTCCGCTGTGTCCGGCCTTCTCGGCACGGTAGAGCCGCCGCGCCGCCTGCAGGGCGGCGCTCGAGGTCGATCCCAGCGGCTTGTCGAGGAGCAGTACCCCGTCGACCCGCCGCCACGCCGCCCGCGCGCGCCCGGCGCTCACCGCGAGCGCCGCCGCCGGCGCGGCGCGGCGCGCGCAGCGTCGCTCGCCACCGCGTCCTCGATCAGGTGCGTGAGCCGGATCCCCGACTCCACCGACTCGTCGTACACGAAGTGGAGCTCCGGAACGTTGTGGGTCTTCAGTTGCGCGCCGAGCATCGTCCGCAGGAACCCGCTCGCGCGGGCGAGCCCCGTCAGCGTCTCGTCGCGGCGCTCGACGCCGGCGAGCGAGGTGAAGAACACCTTGGCGTGCGCCAGATCCGGCGAGACCTCCACGCCGGTCAGCGTGATCATGCCGACGCGCGGGTCCTTGAGCTCGGTTCGCAGGATCTCCGACAGCTCGCGCTGGATCTGGTCGGCCACGCGGCGGAGCCGCTGTGCGTTGGCCATGCCGGCTAGCCTCCCGGGGCCGAGGAAGCGGCGGTCCGCCGGCGGCGCGCGGCGCCGTCGTGCCGCCGCTCCTGGCCGCTACAGCGTCCGCGCGACTTCCTGGACCTCGTACGCCTCGAGCTGATCCCCGACCTGGACGTCGTTGTAGCTCCTGATCGAGAGACCGCACTCGAAGCCCGCCTTGACCTCGCGCACGTCGTCCTTGAACCGCTTCAGCGACTCGAGCTCGCCGTCGTGGATCACGACGTTGTCGCGCAGCACGCGCACGCGCGCGCTGCGGCGGATGAGCCCTTCGGTGACGTAGCACCCGGCCACCGTCCCGACCTTCGAGATCCGGAACACCTGCCGCACCTCCACCAGGCCGAGCACGTTCTCCTTCTTCTCCGGCGCGAGCATCCCGGAGAGCGCCGCCTTCACCTCGTCGACCGCCTCGTAGATGATGTTGTAGTAGCGGATGTCCACGCCCGAGGTCTCGGCGAGCTTGCGGGCCGCGGCGTCGGCGCGGGTGTTGAAGCCGATGACGACCGCCTTCGACGCGAGCGCGAGGTTCACGTCCGACTCGGTGATCGCCCCGACGCCCGCGTGCACGATGTTGACCTTCACCTCGTCGGTCGACAGACGCGGCAGCGCCTGCGCGAGCGCCTCCTGCGAGCCCTGCACGTCGGCCTTGATCACCAGCGCGAGGACCTTGACCTCCTCGTCCTTGAGGCTCTCGAACATGTCCTCGAGCTTCGCCGCCTGCTTCTTCGCGAGCTTCACGTCGCGGAACTTGCCCTGGCGGAAGAGCGCGATCTCGCGCGCCTTGCGCTCGTCGCCGAGCGCGATCATCTCGTCGCCGGCGTTCGGCACGTCCGAGAGGCCCTGGATCTCCACCGGGATCGACGGGCCGGCTTCCTGGACCGGGCGTCCGTTCTCGTCCAGCATCGCGCGCACGCGCCCGAACACCGCGCCGGCGAGCAGCACGTCGCCGCGCTTGAGCGTGCCGGCCTGGACGAGCACCGTCGCCACCGGGCCCCGCCCCTTGTCGAGGCGCGCCTCGATCACCGCGCCCTTGGCCGGGGCGTCGACCGGCGCCTTGAGCTCGAGCACCTCGGCCTGGAGCAGCACCTGCTCGAGCAGATCGTCGATCCCCTTGCCGGTCTTCGCCGAGACCGGGACGAACGGCGAGTCGCCGCCGTACTCCTCGGGGACCACGCTCTGCGCCACCAGCTCCTGCTTCACGCGCTCGGGGTTGGCGTCGGGCTTGTCGATCTTGTTCAGCGCCACGACGAGCGGCACGTTGGCCGCCTTCGCGTGCGAGATCGCCTCGATCGTCTGCGGCATCACGCCGTCGTCGGCCGCGACCACCAGCACCACCAGGTCGGTGACCTTGGCGCCGCGCGCCCGCATCGACGTGAACGCCTCGTGGCCGGGCGTGTCGAGGAACGTGACCACCCCGCGCGGGGTCGTGACGTGATAGGCGCCGATGTGCTGGGTGATCCCGCCCGCCTCCCCGGCGGCGACCTTCGTGCGGCGGATGTAGTCGAGGAGCGAGGTCTTGCCGTGGTCGACGTGCCCCATGACCGTCACGACCGGCGGGCGCGGCGCGAGCGCTACCTCGGCGCTCGGCACGGCCTCGTCGAGATACGCCTCGGGATCGGAGAGCTTGGCCGGGGTCGCCTTGTGCCCCATCTCCTCGACCACGATCATCGCGGTCTCCTGGTCGAGGACCTGGTTGATCGTGACCATCTGGCCGAGCTTCATCAGCGCCTTGATGACCTCGGCCGCCTTGACCGACATCTTGTGCGCGAGATCGGCGACGGTGATCGTCTCGGGCACGTGCACCTCGCGCACCATCGGCTCGGTCGGCGGCATGAATGCCCGGGGCGCCTCCTCCGCGTGCCGGTGCCGCCCGACCTTCGGCTGATGCCAGCCGGCGCCGCCGGTCGCGTCGCCGCGCGTCTTGATCGTGCGCTTCTTCGCGCCGTCGTCCTTCCAGACGGTGACCTGCTTCGCCGGCTTCTTCGCCTTCTTCTCGCCGGCCTCGGGGGTCTTCGGCTTGTGCAGCGTCGTCGCCGGGGCCCCGGGGGGCGGCGCGGCGGCCGGCGCGGCCGCCTGCGCCTGGGCCGCGGCGGCGCGCGCCTGCTCCTCGGCCGCGCGCTGCTCGGCGAGCCGCCGCTCGCGTGCCTCCTTCTCCGCGAGCTCGGCCGCCTGCCGTGCGGCGAGCTCCGCGTCGCGGCGGGTCTCCTGATCGCGCAGCTCCACCTCGTGCGCGTCCACCGCCGGGGCGGGCGCGGCCGGGGCGACCTCGGTCGGCGGAGGCGCAGCCTCGCCCGCCTCGCGCTTCACGAACACGCGCTTCTTGCGGACCTCGACCTGGATCGTGCGCGACTTGCCGGACGAGTCGGCCTTCTTGATCTCGCTCGTCTGCTTGCGCGTCAGCGTGATCTTCGTCTTGGCGTCGCCCGCGCCGTGCACCTTGCGCAGGTACTCGAGCAGCCGCGTCTTGTCCTGCTCGCTGAGCGTATCCTCGGCGACGCTCTTGTTGACCCCCGCTGCCCGGAGCTGCTCGAGCAGCACCTTCGGCGGCATCTTCAGCTCGCCGGCGAACTGCGCAACGCTCATCTGTGCCATACGCCGAACCTCACTCCGCCGCGAACCAGTGCTCGCGGGCCTTCATGATCAGCGCCTTCGCGCGCTCCGCCTCGATCCCGCTGATCTCGAGCAGATCGTCGACCGCGAGGTCGGCGAGATCGTCGCGCGTCTTGACCCCGGCCTGCGCGAGCTTCGCCGCGAGCTCGGTGTCCATGCCTTCCAGGTCGAGCAGCTCCTTATGCACGCCCTCGACCCGCTCCTCGTTGCGGATCTGCTCGACGAGCAGCGCGTCCTTGGCGCGGCTGCGCAGCTCGTTCACCGTCGCCTCGTCGAGCCCTTCGATCTCGAGCATCTCGTTGATCGGGACGTAGGCGACCTCCTCGAGCGTCGAGAAGCCTTCCTGGATCAGCAGATCGGCGAGATCGGCGTCGACGTCGAGCTTCTCCATGAACAGCGTCCGCACCCCGGCGGCCTCCTCCTCGTTCTTGCGCTGCGACTCCTCCTCGGTCATGAGGTTGATCTGCCAGCCGGTGAGCTCGGAGGCGAGCCGGACGTTCTGCCCGCTGCGGCCGATCGCGATCGCGAGGTTCTCCTCGTTGACGACCACGTCCATCGCGTGCTTTTCCTCGTCGACGATGATCGAGGCGACGTCGGCCGGCGCGAGCGCCCCGATCACGAACTTCGCCGGATCCTCCGACCACAGCACGATGTCGACGCGCTCGCCGGCGAGCTCCTGCGTCACCGCCTGGACGCGCGAGCCGCGCATCCCGACGCAGGTGCCGATCGGATCGATGCGCCGGTCGTTGGAGTGCACCGCGATCTTGGCGCGCACGCCCGGATCGCGCGCCGCGGACCGGATCTCGAGCAGCCCCTCCTCGATCTCCGGGACCTCGAGCCGGAAGAGCTCGATGATGAACTCCGGCGCGGTGCGCGACAGCACGAGCTGCGGGCCGCGCAACGACCGGTCGATGCGCAGCAGGTAGGCGCGCACGCGGTCGCCGACGCGCAGGTTCTCCTTGGGGATCATCTGGTCGCGCGGCAGCACCGCCTCGACCCGCCCCGACTCGATGATCGCGTTGCCGCGCTCCATGCGCTTGATCGTGCCGGTGACGAGCTTGTCGCCGCGCCCGAGGAAGTCCTGCAGGATCTGCTCGCGCTCGGCGTCGCGGATCTTCTGCAGGATCACCTGCTTCGCGGTCTGCGCGCCGATGCGGCCGAACTCGATCGGCTCGAGCGGCTCCTCGATGTAGTCCTCGACCTGGACATCGCCGTACTGCGCCTTCGCCTCGGACAGCGCGATCTGCTGGGCCGGGATCTCGACCGCGTCATCGGCCACGACCTGCCAGCGGCGGAACGACTCGTATTCGCCGGTGTTGCGGTCGATCGCGACGCGCACGTCGACGTCGTCGGTGAAGCGCTTCTTGGTCGCCGAGCCGATCGCCTGCTCGAGCGCGCCGAACACCACGTCCTTGTTGACGTTCTTCTCCCGCGCCAGGGCGTCGACCAGGAGGAGCAGTTCCCGGCTCATTGCTTTTCTCTCCAGAGCTTCGGCACCAGGCGGACCTTGTCCAGGTTGACGAACGCGAACGACATGAGCGCGCCGTCGACCTCGAGCGCGAAGTCCTCCGCGCTCGCGCCCCGCACGACCCCGACGAACTTGCGCCGGCCGTTGAGCGGCACGCGCAGCCGGACCTCCGCCCGCTCGCCGGCGAAGCGGCGGAAGTCCGCCGGCTTCTTGAGCACGCGGTCGAGCCCGGGCGAGGAGACCTCGAGCCGGTCGTAGCCGATCCCCTCGACCTCCAGCACCCGCTGCAGTTGCCGGGTCACCCGTTCGCAGTCGCCGTGCGTGATCCCGTTCCGCGCACCCTCCTCGCCGGGCCCGGCCCGGTCGATGAACACGCGCAGCAGGCGTCCGCCCTGGGCGAGCTCGTGATGGACGAGCTCGTAGCCGAGGCTCTCTGCCGTCGATTCAAGCACTTGCTGGATGTTCGCCACTTCCGCCGTACAAATAAAAAATGGGCGCGTGGCCCATCCCTTCAAAAGCGGGCGAAAGTGTAGCAAAGAAGGCCCTCCCGGACAATGGGATAGGCGCGGTCGGGGCGGTCCCTGGCCCTCACCCCCGACCCCGCTCCCGCTCACGCGGGAGCGGGGAACGTCGCGTCGCGGAAGCGCGACCTAGCGGTCGGCCCTCACCCCTACCCTCTCTCCCGCGCCGCATGCAGCGGCAGAGGCGGACGGCGTGTCCGCCCGCGCTCACGCGCGGGCGAACCACTCGGAAGGCCGACGGCGGCGACGAGCGCCGCGACCTCGCGCGGCGGCAGCTCGCGGTACCAGCCTCGCTTCAGGCCGGGCGGCAACGCGAGCGGACCGAACCTGACCCGGATGAGCCGGGTCACCCGGTGATTCACCGCCGCGAACATGCGCCGAACCTCGCGGTTCCGGCCTTCGCCCAGAACGACCCGGTACCAGTGATTGCGGCCGAGCCCGCCCTCGTCGGCGATGGTCTCGAAGCGCGCCGGCCCGTCCTCGAGGAGGACGCCGCGCGTCAGGGCCTCGAGCGCCGCCGGCTCGAGGACGCCGTCGACGCGCGCCGCGTACTCGCGCGCGAGCCCGGAGCGCGGGTGCATCAAGCGCGCCGCGAGCTCGCCGGAAGTGGTGAACACGAGGAGGCCGCTGGAGTTGAAATCCAGCCGGCCGACGGCGATCCAGCGGCTGCCTTTCAGGCGCGGCAGCCGGTCGAACACGCTCCGGCGGCCCTCCGGGTCGGCCGCGGACACGATCTCTCCCGCCGGCTTGTGGTAGAGGAGCACCCGCGGCGGCGCTTCCGCGCCATGCGGCTCGAGGGGCCGGCCATCGACGCGGATGCGGTCGCGGGCCGAGACGCGTTGGCCGAGATGCGCGGGGGCGCCGTTGACGGTCACCCGTCCGTCGGCGATCCACGCCTCCATCTCGCGGCGCGAGCCGAGGCCCGCGCGGGCGAGCGCCTTTTGCAGCTTCTCGTCCCCGTCCGCGGGCGCGCGGACCGGCTCAGGCCGCCGAGGCGACGACGGGCGGCGCCCGCTCGGCGTCCCCGCCCGCGGCGGCCGGCTCGTCCGCGGGCGCGGCGAGCTCGAGGCTCTTGGCGATCTCTTCAAGCGGCGGCAACTCCTGCAGCGAGCGCAAGCCCAGGTCGTCGAGGAAGCGCTTCGTCGTGGCGTAGAGCGCCGGCCGGCCCGGCGCGTCGCGATGGCCGACCACGTCGATCCAGCCGCGCGCCTCGAGCGCGCGGATCGCGTTCGCGGACACGGTCACGCCGCGGACCTCTTCGATGTCGCCGCGCGTCACCGGTTGGCGATAGGCGATGATGGCGAGCGTCTCGAGCACCGCGCGCGAGTAGCGCGGCGCCCGGTCCGGGTCGATGCGGTCGAGGTAGGGCTGGAACTCGGGCCGGGTCTGGAAGCGCCAGCCGCTCGCGAGATGCACGAGCTCGACGCCCCGGCCCGCCCACTCCGCGCGCAGCTCGTCGAGCAGCCGCCGGATCGTATCGGCCCCGAGCGCCTCGTCGAAGAGCTTGCGCAGGTCGGCGATGGCGAGCGGCTCCTGGGTCGCGAGGAGCGCCGTCTCGAGGACGGTCTTGGCTTCGGCGAGGTTCAGCATGGCGGGTCCGGGGATCGGTCAGGCCGGCGCGTCGACGCCGGAGCCTGCGAGCCGGACGTAGATCGGCGCATACGGCGCCGCCTGGGTGATCTCGATCAGGCCTTCGCGCGCGAGCTCGAGGAGCGCGAGGAAGCTGACGACGAGCACCGAGACGCCCCGCCAGGGCTCGAAGAGCTGGGTGAACTCCTGGAACGCCCCGCCCGCGAGCCGGCGCAGGATCAGCGTCATGTGCTCGCGGACCGAGAGCTCCTCGCGCGCGACCCGGTGATGCTGGCGCAGCCGCGCCCGGGCGAGCAGGCTCCGCCAGGCGCTCTCGAGATCGCCGGCGTTCACGTTCGGCAGCCGCTCGACGAGCGACCGCTCCACCCAGACCTCGACCGCCACGAAGTCGCGGCCGCGCTGCGGCAGGCGGTCGAGGCGTTGCGCGGCGAGCTTCATCCGCTCGTACTCCAGCAGCCGGCGCACGAGCTCGGCGCGCGGATCGAGCTCGCTCGCGTCGGCGCCCCGCGGCCGCGGCAGGAGCAGGCGCGACTTGATCTCGATCAGCATCGCCGCCATCACCAGATACTCCGCGGCGAGCTCGAGGTTGCGGTGGCGCATCGCTTCGACGTATTCGAGGTACTGCTCCGTCAGCCGCGCCATCGGGATGTCGAGGACGTCGATGTCGGCCTTGCGGATGAGATAGAGGAGCAGGTCGAGCGGCCCCTCGAAAGTCTCGAGGAACACTTCGAGCGCCTCCGGGGGAATGTACAGGTCGGGCGGGAGCTCGTGCAGCGGCTCGCCGCGGATCCGGGCGACCGGCTGGGGCTGGCTGCGGACGAGCTCTAAGGTCATCGGTTAGCGGCCGGTTGAGGAATGCTTGCGCAAGCTGCTTCGTTCGAGTCCGGTCGGGTGTGCGCCAAACCCCTCTCGTACGAACAAGGGGGGAAGCCCCTTGTATAGCCCCGAACGAACCAGGGGCAAGCCCCTTGTAAATGCCCCTCGTGGTTGATCTCCGGGTTCTTCGACAAGCCGTTACGCGTAGTTTAACCCCATCGCCTGGCGCACCTCGCGCATCGTCTCGCGCGCGAGCTCGCGGGCCTTGTCGCAGCCGTCGGCGACGATGCTCCGGACGAGCGTCGGGTCGTCGACGTACTTCTGCGCGCGCTCCCGCATCGGCGCCTGCTCGGCGAGCACCCGGTCGATCACTGGCTGCTTGCACTCCAGGCAGCCGATCCCGGCGGTGCGGCAGCCGCGCTGCGCCCAGCTTTGAGTCTCGGCGTCGGAATAGACGAGGTGGAACTGCCAGACCGGGCACTTGTCCGGGTCGCCGGGATCGGACCGCTTCACCCGCGCCGGGTCGGTGGGCATCGTCCGGATCTTCTTCGTCACCTCTTCCGCTTCCTCGCGCAGCCCGATCGTGTTGTTGTAGGACTTGGACATCTTCGCGCCGTCCAGGCCCGGCAGCTTCGAGGCCTCGGTGAGCAGCACCTCCGGCTCGACCAGGATCATCCGGCCGCCGCCTTCGAGATAGCCGAACAGGCGCTCGCGGTCGGCGACCGACAGGTTCTGCGCGCCGTCGAGGAGCGCGCGCGCCGACTCGAGCGCCTGCGCGTCGCCCTGCTCCTGGAACCGCGTCCTGAGCTCGCGATACAGCTTCGCCTTGCGGCTGCCGAGCCGCTTCGCGGCGGCGAGCGCCTTCTCCTCGAACCCCGGCTCGCGGCCGTAGACGTGGTTGAACCGGCGCGCGATCTCGCGCATGAATTCGATGTGCGGGACCTGGTCCTCGCCGACCGGCACGTACTTCGCCCGGTAGATCAGGACGTCGGCCGACTGGAGCAGCGGATAGCCGAGAAAGCCGTAGGTGGAGAGGTCGCGGTCGGCGAGCTTCTCCTGCTGGTCCTTGTAGGTCGGGACGCGCTCGAGCCAGCCGAGGGGGGTGATCATCGAGAGCAGCGTGTGCAGCTCGGCGTGCTCGGGGATGTGCGACTGGATGAACAGCGTCGCCTGCGCCGGATCGATGCCGGCGGCGAGCCAGTCGATCACCATGTCCCACACGTTCTGCTCGATGACCTCGGGCTCCTCGTAGTGGGTCGTGAGCGCGTGCCAGTCGGCGACGAAGAAGAAGCACGGATACTCGCTCTGCAGCCTGACCCAGTTCTTGAGCGCACCGTGATAGTGGCCGAGGTGCAGGCTGCCGGTCGGGCGCATGCCCGAGACGACGCGTTCCACGAACATCGTGCTACAGGATCCCGAGCTGGAACGCGCTCGCGATCAGCTGCATCGAGCCGATCACGATCGGTCCCAGGACGATCCACAGGACGTTGGTGAACATGAGCGTGAGCAGGATCGGGAAGCCCCAGGGCTCCAGCCGCGCGTACGAATCGGAGAGGCGCGGGGGAAGAAGGCTCGCGACGATGCGTCCGCCGTCGAGCGGCAGCAGCGGGATCAGGTTGAGCAGCATCAGCACGATGTTCACCTCGACGCCGGCGAGGCTCACCCGGAGGAGGTAGTAGCTCGCGCCGGTCTCGGGCAGGATGAGAACGAGCTTCCAGACCAGCGCCCACCCGAGCGCCATCACGAGGTTCGCGGCCGGTCCCGCGGCCGCGACCCACATCATGTGCCGCCGCGGGCTGCGCAGCGCGTGGTAGTTGACCGGCACCGGCTTCGCCCAGCCGAACAGCATCCCGCGGCCGGCGCCCCACGAGGTCACCAGCAGGATCGCGAGCGGAACGATGATGGTGCCGACGAGGTCGATGTGGCGGGTCGGGTTGAGGCTCACGCGACCGAGCACGTACGCCGTCGTGTCGCCGAAGTGCTTGGCCACGTAGGCGTGCGCCGCCTCGTGCAGGGTGATCGCGAAGATGACCGGAAGCGCGTAGATCGCGATGTCGGAGACGAGCTTGGCGAGATCCATCGAGCGGGAATCCGAAGACTGGGAATTCTATCAGAGTCGATTCGGCGCCCGGCCCTGCTCGCCGCCGGAGCGCGCGTGCTCAGCCCGTCAGCGGCGCGATCGCGCCCTTGCCCGCGCGCAGGATGCGCGCAGCGGGTCCGGTGAGATCGACGACCGTGGTCGGCTCGGTCCCGCACGGGCCGCCGTCGAGCACGAGGTCGAGCTCGTGCTCGAGCCGGCGCCGGATCTCGCGGCCGTCGTTGAGCGGCAGCGCGTCGTCGGGCAGGACGAGCGTCGCCGAGAGCAGCGGCTCGCCGAGCGTCGCGAGCAGCGCCTGCGCGGCCGGATGGTCGGGCACACGCAAGCCGATCGTCTTGCGGCGCGGATGCAGCAGGCGGCGCGGGAGCTCGCGCGTCGCCTCGAGGATGAACGTGTAGCTCCCGGGGGTGAGCGCCTTCAGCAGGCGGTAGCGCGCGTTGTCCACCCGGGCGTAGGTGCCGAGCTCGGACAGGTCGCGGCACATCAGCGTGAGGTGATGCCGCTCGTCGACGCGCCGGATCCGGCGCAGCCGCGCGAGCGCGTCCTTGTCGCCGGTATGGCAGCCGAGCGCGTAGCAGGAGTCGGTCGGATAGGCGATCACGCCGCCGCCGCGGACGATCTCCGCCGCGCGTCCGATCAGGCGCGGCTGCGGATGGCGGGGGTCGATCTCGAAGTATTGGGCCATGCGAACGCCGCAGCATGCCCGCAACTCGCCGGCCGCGGGCGCTGCCCGCCGCGCCTCGCCGGCGGCGTCTCCTTCACCAGTCGTGCCAGACCGGCGTGAGCTCGGCCGGCAACGGCGGCAACCGGCCGAGGTCGGCGATGCTCTCCTCCGGGCCGTGGAAGTCCGATCCGCGCGAGGCGAGGAGCTCGAACTCGCGGGCGAGGCGCGCGAACTCGCCGTACTGCTCCGGCGAGTGGCTGCCGGTGACGACTTCGATGCCCTCGCCGCCGGCGGCCTTGAACTCGGCGAGGAACCGCCGCAGCTCCGCCCGCCCGAGCTTGTACCGGCCGGGATGGGCCACGACCGCACGGCCGCCGCTCGCGCGGATCCACGCGACGGCGTCGTCGAGCTCCGCCCATTGGTGCGCCACGTACCCCGGCTTGCCGCGAGCGAGGTAGCGCCTGAACACGCTTGCGACGTCGGGCGCGATGCCGCGCTGGACGAGGAACCGCGCGAAGTGGGTCCGGCCGATGAGGTCGGGGTTCTCGGCGTTGGCGTACGCGCCCTCGAGACTGCCGGCGATGCCGAGGCCGTCGAACTCCGCGGCGATGCGCTCGGCGCGGCGCGCCCGGCCCGAGCGCACGTGGTCGAGATTCGCCGCGAGTGTCGCGTTCTCGGGGTCGATCCCGAGACCGACGATGTGGATCGCGGTGTCGCCCCAGGTGATCGAGATCTCGACGCCCGGGACCAGGCGAACGCCGGCGGCGCGCGCCGCCTGCGCCGCATCCGCCAGCCCGGCGAGCTCGTCGTGATCGGTCAACGCGAGCACCGACACGCCATTCGCGGCGGCGCGCCGCACGACCGCCGCGGGCGCGAGCACGCCGTCGGAGGCGGTCGAGTGGCAGTGGAGATCGTAGATGAAGGGTCCGAGCGCACCCATCGCGATCGATTCTACACCGCGCGCGCGGCGTGACCGCGCTCCCGGCGCTACGCGCGCAGGAACTCTTCCACCATCCGCGCGAGCGCTTCGGGCTGATCGTGGTGCACCATGTGTCCCGCGCCGGCGAGCGTGCGCGTCGTCAGGCGCGCGAAGCAGCGCTTGCGCTCCTCGAGCTCCGTGCCCGCGATGCGCAATCGGGCGAGCGTCTGCGATTCGCCGCCTTCGACCCAGAGCACCGGTGCGGTCACGCGCCGCCAGCAGGCTTTCGCCTCGTCGAGACGATACAGGATCGGGCTCACCCGCTTGTGCGCCGGATCGCTGCGCAACGCCACGCGCCCGCTCTCGGTCGCCACGCCCCAGTGCTGGGCGAGGAACCGCGCGCGCTCGGGCGCGAGCCGCGGGTTCGCCTGTCGCAGCCGCGCGCCGAGCTCATCGAAGCTCGCGTAGTCGCGGAAGCGTTGCGGTCGCCCGAGCTCCTCGAGCCACTCGGCGTAGCGGTCCGGCGCCCGCGAGGGCTCGGTCGTCGGCAGCCCGAAGCCCTCGAGATTCACGAGCCTCGCGACGCGCTCCGGGCGCACGCCCGCGTAGAGGCTCGCGACGTTGCCGCCCATGCTGTGCCCGACGAGCACGGCCGGCGCCGCCGGCGACCAGTGCCCGAGCAGCGCGTCGAGATCGCCGAGGTAGTCGGGAAACCAGTAGCTGTCGCCGGCGCTCCAGCCGCTGAGGCCGTAGCCGCGCCAGTCGGGCGCGATCGCGTGCCAGCGCCCGGAGAGCGCGTCGACGAAGAACTGGAAGGAGGCCGAGACGTCCATCCAGCCGTGGAGCAGGAACAGCTTCGGCGCCGCGGGATCGCCCCAGCAGCGGCAGTGATGGCGCAGGCCCCGGAGCGTGAGGAAGATCGATTCGCTCGGCGTCATGGCGAAGTCCCCGCGGCGCGGTGCATCGTACCAGAGGGCGGACCGCGGCCGGCGTCTGCTACCATCGCCGCTCGCAGTCGCGCCCGATCGAGGAGAGGCGAGTGATGGTGTTTGCGCTGGGCGAGCGCCGGGTCGAGTTCCGCGGCGAGGAGTGGTTCGTCGCGCACAACGCGACCGTCGTCGGATCGGTGGTGATCGAGAATCAGGCCAACATCTGGTTCAACGTCGTCATCCGCGGCGACAACGACCTGATCACGGTGGGCGAGCAGGTGAACGTCCAGGACGGCTCGGTCCTGCACACCGACCCGGGGATCCGGCTCACCATCGGCCGCGAGGCGTGCATCGGCCACAAGGTGATGCTGCACGGCTGCACGATCGGCGCGGGCTGCCTCGTCGGGATCAACAGCGTGATCATGAATCACGCGGTCATCGGCGCGCACTCGATCGTCGGCGCGAACACGCTGATCCCGGAGGGGAAGCAATATCCGGAGCGCGTCCTCGTCCTCGGCTCGCCGGGCAAGGTGGTGCGCGCGTTGCGGCCCGACGAGGTCGAGTGGGTCCGCGGCATCGCCGCCGGCTACGTGCAGCGCGCGCGGCGGTTCAAGCGCGAGCTGGCCGCACAGGAGCCGCCTCCCGGGGCGCGCTGACGTCCCCGCGAAAGCGGGGATCCAGTACGGCGTGCGTCCCCGCGTTCGCGGGGTGGATCCCCGCGTTCGCGGGGATGGCCGCGCTCGCACGACCTGCGGTCGCGCATCGCGCGGTCACTTCGGCGCCATGCGGATCGCGCCGTCCAGCCGAATGACTTCGCCATTCAGCATGGCATTCTCGATGATGTGCCTCACCAGTGCGGCGTACTCGGCCGGCTGCCCGAGCCGCGACGGGAACGGCACCTGCGCGCCGAGCGAGTCCTGGACCTCCTGCGGCAGCGAGTGCAGCATCGGCGTGAGGAAGATCCCCGGCGCGATGGTCACCACGCGGATCCCGCTCCGCGCGAGATCGCGAGCGATGGGCAGCGTCATCCCGACCACGCCGCCCTTCGACGCCGAGTACGCCGCCTGACCGATCTGGCCGTCGAACGCCGCGACCGAGGCGGTGCTGACGATCACACCGCGCTCGCCGCCGGCGTTCGGCGTGCCCTTGGCCATCGCGTCCGCCGCGAGCCGGATCATGTTGAAGGTGCCGATCAGGTTGACGGTGACGACGCGCGCGAACGAAGCGAGCGCGTGCGGCCCTTCCTTCCCGATCGTCTTCTCCCCGATCGCGATGCCGGCGCAGTTGACGAGGCCGTGCAGGGCGCCGAAGGTCTTCAGCGCGAGCTCGACGGCGGCCTTCCCGTCCGCCTCGCCGGTGACGTCGCACTTGACGAACCTCGCCTTCGCGCCGAGCTCGGCTGCGAGCCCCGCGCCCCGGTCGGCCTGCAGGTCGGCGATCACCACGTTCGCTCCGCCCGCCGCGAGCGTCCGCACCGACCCCTCGCCGAGCCCCGAGGCCCCGCCGGTGACGATGAACGTGCTGCCCTTCAGGTCCATGTCTAGATCCTCTCGATGATCGTCGCGGTCGCCATCCCGTGGCCGATGCACATCGTCTGCAGCCCCAGCGTCCCGCCCGTCGCCTCGAGCCCGGCGAGCAGCTTCGCCATGAGCCCGGCGCCGGTCGCGCCGAGCGGATGCCCGTGCGCGATCGCGCCGCCCCATGGGTTGAGCTTCGCCATGTCCGGCTCGAACTCGCGTGCCCAGGCGAGCGGCACGCAGGCGAACGCCTCGTTCACCTCGAGCCAGTCCAGATCGCCGAGCACCACGCGCGCGCGTTCGAGCGCGCGCTTCGTCGCGGGGATCACGCCGTCGAGCTGCAGGGTGGGATCGGAACCGATCACTACGCGGGCCAAGAACCGCGCCCTCGGCGTGAGACCGTCGGCGAGCGCCGCCGCGCGGTCGGCGACCAGCACCGCCGATGCGCCGTCGGAGATCTGGCTCGAATTGCCCGCTGTGATCACTCCGCCCTGCTCACGAAACACCGTCTTGAGCGCCGCCATCTTCTGTGGGTCGACGCGCTCGCGCACCCCTTCGTCGCGGCCGAGCTCGATCGCGGCCCCGGTCTCGTCGACGCCGGGCGTCGGCAGGATCTCGCGGGGCGCCCCGGCTGCCTGCGCGGCCCACGCCCGCCGATGGCTTTCGATCGCGAACTCGTCGAGCGCCTCACGCGCGAGACGCCATTGCGCAGCGACGCGCTCGGCGCTCTCGCCCTGGTGGATGACCTCGAAGCGGGCGAGCAGCTCGGGATTGAGCCCGCCGAAGCCGCCGTGGCGGCCGTCCGGATCGATGTCGTGGAACATCCGCACGCGCGTCATGTTCTCCACGCCGCAGCCGATGGCGTAGCGCGCGTCGCCGGCGGCGATCGCCTGCGCGGCGAAGTGGACCGCCTGCTGGCTCGACCCGCACATCCGGTTGAGCGAGACCGCCGGCACCGCGGGCGGGAACCCGGCGAGGAGGCTCGCAAGCCGCCCGATGTTCGCGCCCTGCTCGCCCGCCTGGGTCACGGTGCCGCACACCACGTCTTCGATGCGCGACGCCGCGAGCCCGGCGCGCGCGAGGACCCCGGTCAGCGCGTGCGCGAGCAGCGCATCGGGGCGAGTGTCGCGGAACGCGCCGCCGCGCTTGCCGAACGGGGTGCGGACGGCGGCGACGATGACGGGATCGGCCACGGGGAATCCAGAACTCGCGAGACGCGCGCGAGCGCGGCGCCGCTCGCACCCGGATTATGCTACTTCTTCGCCCCCTTGGGCTTCGCGAGCAGCGCCGCGCGGTCGCGCAGCAGCGGCTCGAGGCTCGACTTCTCGACGAGCACCGTCTGGCCGGCGACGGCCCGCTCGCGCGCGAGCTTCGCGGCGAGCACGTCCTTGCGCTCGGCGAAGGCCTTCTCGTTCTTCTCCTTGTCCTCGGGCTTCTCGTCCGCGGGCGGCGTGCGCTCCTGCGGCACCGCACCGGTGACGCTCGTCTTGACGTAATAGCGGTCTTGCGGCGCGGGCTTTCCGATCCGCACCTCGTAGGTCCAGCCCTCGAACGTCGTCGCCCGGACGAGCGTCGGTTTGTCGAGGCCGGCCTCGGCGTCGCTCACGCCGGCGGCCGCGTCCGCGATGCGCAGGCCGTACAGCGCGCTGGAAGCGTCCTGCGCCCTCCGGCCGTCGAGCCTGCCCGTGCTGCCTGCGAGCTTCCAGTCGCCCGCCTCGGTCTCCTTGAAGACCGACCACTTCTCCTTGCCGTCGGGCCCGATCGCGGTGAGCGACTTCGGGCGCTCGAGCCGGACGAGCTCCTTGGCGAGCCATTCCTGGGGCTTCGCGGCGACGCTCGTGAACGGCTCGCTCACTACGCTCACGCGCTGGGGATCGGCCGCGACCCAGACGTAGCGGCCGCTCGGGACGCTCTCGCGCATCCCCGGGAGCCGCGCCTCCTTCAGCGCCTTCTTGCCGAGCACCAGCTTCGCGACCGAGCTGCCGTCGGCAGCCTTGAGCTCGACGAGCGTGCCGGTCTCCTCGGGCTTCGCGCCGGCGCCCGGCGCGGCGAGCTGCATCCGCGGCTTGACGGCGTCGGTCAGCCCCTCGGCCTGCACGACCTTGAGCCCGTGCAGCTTGACCAGCAGGTCGCGGATCGGCTCGATGTCGGCCGGGAACCCGCCGCGCTCCTTGACCGCCCACCCGCCCTCGCCGCGCACCAGCGTCACGGTTCCTTGCGCGTCGGCGACGTCCACCCGGGCCACCTCGTCCACCTTGAACCCCTGCAGGAGCGGCTGGCCGACGCGGCTGTCCGCGACCGCGTAGCTCGAGCGCTTCCACCAGGCGACGCCTGCGCCTCCCGCCACGAGCACCGCGAGCGCGGCGAGGATGACGAGAAACTGGTTGCGGTTCACAGCTCGCCCCTCCGGCGCCGCCGCACGACCGCGATCACGATGCCGGCGACCGCGACCAGGAGCGGCATTGCGCCGATGTTGACCACCTTGGTCCAGAACTCGAGCGCTTCGGTCTCGGACCGCAGCGCCCGCCGCACGTCCTTCAGCTCGCGCCGGGTCTCCGCCGCCCGCTTGCGGAAGTTCTCGATCTCGGCCTGCTGCTCGGGCGTCAGGATCGCCGCGCCGCCGGTCGGTGCCTTGGTCCGCTGCAGCGACTCGAGCTTCTGGCGGGTCTCCTGCAGGCTGTCCTCGAGCGCCTGGATCTTGCCGAGATAGGCCTGCGCGGCCTCGGCTTCCATCTGCTTGACCACGGTGAACGGACGTTGCGCGGTCGCGCGGCTGCGCAGGCCGATGAGATCCGCATCCCCGGTGAGCTGCTCGACCAGGCCCTGGACGAACGCGAGGTTGCCGTTGATCGGGATGGCGACCTTCTGGCCGAAGATCTCGCTGATCTGCACCGCCGCCCCGTCGTTCACCAGATCGCTGTCGCCCACCAGCACCACCGTCGTCTCCGCCTGCGCCTCCTTCAGCGCCGGCCCCGGGTCGCCCGCCGCGGGCTTGTCCTTGGCCCTGGCGTCCTTCGCCTTGGAAGCGGCGCCGTCCGCGTCCTTGGCCGCGGGCCTGCCGTCGGGGAACGCGGTCTTGAACTTGCCCGTGAGCTTGAGCGCGAGCGGATACTCCTTGCCCTCGGGCTGGAAGCCCCGGATCGCTTCCTCGCCGCGCGCCATCGCGGCGGCGGTGTCCACCAGCTTCACGATCGGCGAGGTGCGCATCAGCACTTCCGCGGTCAGTCCCTCCGCCGGCTTGCCGTTGAACACGCCGGCGAACGCGAGCAGCGTGGTGCCCAGATGGCTCGTCGTCACGTCGTCGCGGCTCATCGCGTCGGCGTCGAGCTGGATCACCGTCGGCACCGCGCGCGGCCCGGCGCCCGCCATGTACTTCATGTCGAGCACGACTTTGGCGGCTTCGAACTCGTAGCCCCAGCCCTTCAGCAGCTTGTCGAGGTTCGACGAGCTGCCGCCCATGCCGGCGAACGGCCCCGGCATCTGGTCGAAGTAGGCGTAGGGGTCGAGGAACGCGACGAGCTTGCCGCCGCGGAGCACGAACTGGTCGAGCGCGAACTGCGCCTGGTCCGAGATCCCGCGCGGATGGACGACGACCAGCGTCTTGATCTCGTCGTCGATCCGCTCGACGTCCATGCCGACGCGCTTGACGTCGAAGTCGCGCCGCAGCTCGTTCACGAAGATCTGCGGCTCCGCCGGCTGGCCGCCCATCATCGGATTCGGCGGCATTCCGAACAGCGGCAGCGCGGTCATGATCCCCACCACCGGCCGGGTGGTCTTGGTCGCGCGCGCGATCGTGCGGACGAGGTCGTACTCGAGCAGCCGCTCGCGGTGCGGGGCGAGCACCGGCAGCGCGAGCCGCTGGTCGGCGAAGCTGACCGTGAGCCCGAGGTAGAACTTCTCGCCGCCCGGCGCCTCCTGCGGCTCGATGCCGTCGAGGGTCGCCGAGTCCTCGGCGTCCGAATCGGGCTGCGGGTTCAGCTTCTCGATCACGATGTTGCCGCCGGCCGCGCTCCGGAACTCGTTGAGCAGGTCCTCGACCCGTCCCGCGAACGCCCGGACCGGCACCGGCACGTAGTCGGCGCCCTGGTTGAAGTAGAACCGCACGCGCACCGGGGCCTCCAGCTTGCCGAGGGTCTTGCGCGTGCCGTCGGAGAGCGTGTAGAGCTTGCCCGCGGTGAGGTCGATCCGGGCCGGGACGGCGCCGAGGATGAAGTTGACGGCGATGATCGCGACGAAGACCGCGACGACGCCGCCGATCGAGTAGAGCCAGCGCTCGGTGTTCCGTTGCATCGCCTAACCTCCTACCCCGCCCGGTGGCCGCGCAGGATCACGCCGGTCACGAACAGCGCGAAGCCGATCACCGACGCGAAGAACACGAAGTCGCGCGAATCGATGACGCCCTTCTGGAAACCGTCGAAGTGGGTGAGCACGCTGAACCGCGCCACGCCCTCGACGAGCCACGGCGCCGCCCAGCGCGCCAGGAGATCGGTCACCGGCGCGAACCCGACGACCACCAGCGCGAACAGGACGACCACCGACAGGATGAAGCTCACCACCTGGTTGCGCGTGATCGCCGAGGTGAGGCAGCTCACGGCGAGATACGCGCCGGCGAGCAGCAGGCTGCCGACGTAGCCAGCGACGATCACCCCGTTGTCCGGATCGCCGAGCCAGTTGACGGTGAGCCACACCGGGAACGTGAGCGCCATCGCGATGGCGACGAAGAGCCAGGACGCGAGGAACTTCCCCAGGATCGCCTGCCAGGTGGTCACCGGCAGCGTGAGCAGCAGCTCGATCGTGCCGCTGCGCCGCTCCTCGGACCAGAGCCGCATGCCGAGCGCCGGGACGAGGAACAGCAGCAACCACGGCATCCACATGAAGAACGACGCGAGCGAGGCCTCGCCGCGGTCGAAGAACGCGCCGAACGTGAAGGTGAAGAATCCGGCGAGCAGCAGGTAGATCACGATGAAGACGTACGCCACCGGCGAGTCGAAGTAGGC
>Ga0187892_10000637_pt1 | contig 89278 bp, 84 predicted proteins | sample MA1701073metaG_FD_139345 | JGI IMG/M metagenome (GOLD analysis project Ga0187892, IMG submission 139345) | Bio-ooze microbial communities from a basaltic lava cave in the Kipuka Kanohina Cave System on the Island of Hawaii, USA - MA170107-3 metaG ... | reverse complement strand
TCAAGTTCTTCCCGGGCCTCCTCGAACTGCGCTTGGGTCAGCGACCCGCGGCCGAGATCGTCGCCTAGCTCCTGGAAGCGTTGGCGGTAAACCGAGAGCGTCGCGGCCTCGGGATCACGGCCGGGCGACTCACTCCGGCGCACTAAGGCCTATGACGCCTGGGTCGCCGAGGCGACGAAGCTGAGCGAGCTCTATGTCAACCTCGCGCGCGACGCCTACAAGCCTGTCGAGCAGGTGGTGAAGAAGGCGCCGAAGCCAACCGCCTAGTAGATTCAAGTCGCGTCTGTGCCGTTTGCGTGCCGTGAGTTGAGGCGAGCCGACAAGGCTCGCCTTGTCGACGTAGCGTCTCGAAGAACATGACCCGGGGGGCTCCGCCCTACCGGGTCTTTTCTTTTGAGTTACCTGCGTGTCCGGCGCTTGAAACAATCGCGCGGCGGGCCGCAAAACCTGCGACAATGCTCCTCTGAGTGCGAGGCGGCGCGATCGATAGCGGGAGCAAAACCTAAATGCGGATTCAAAGCGGTTATGCGCGGGCGCTCAGCTTGGCGCTCGCGGGCTCGCTCGTTTGGGCGAGTTCGGCGATGTACGGCGCTCGCCTGGGGGGGGGTTGCCATACAGTTGTGGCATTGAACTGATTGTCCTTCCCGAAAATCTGTATGCACCTGAAAAAGCCCCAGATCTGGCTTGGCACTAATCGTTCGGTGTAGGGTGGGAAATAATTTTCTCCGACCCTACTGATTACACCATGACAGCCTTAGTGCAGACCCTGATTGCGCTCTTAATTTCCTGCTTTCGCTCCCGTGCGGCGCTGCAGATGGAAAACACGATGCTGCGACACCAGCTGAATGTCTACGCCCGCCGTCAGGCCAAGCCGCGACTTCGCCCCATGGACCGGATTCTCTGGGCATGGGTGTCCCGCATTTGGCCTGGATGGCAAGGGGTGTTGAAAATCTGTAAGCCAGCAACGGTGACTGCCTGGCAACGCAAACGTTTTCGTGACTATTGGGCTGCACTGAGTCAAAAGAAGGGGCCAGGTCGTCCACCAGTGCCCAAAGAAGTCCAAGATCTCATCAAACAACTCGCCAGTGCGAATATCGGTTGGGGAGTGCCCCGTATCGTGGGTGAACTGCGTAAGCTCGGTATTCACGTCGCCAAATCGACAGTAGAGAAGTACCGAGTCAAGCATCCCAAGTCACCGTCTCCGACCTGGAAGGCCTTCTTGGCCAACCATATCACGAACTTAGTGGCGATCGATTTTTTCGTGGTCCCAACGATCAATTTCAAAGTGTTCTAGGTTCTCGTGGTCCTTGCGCACGATCGTCCAGAGGTAGTCTATTTCAATGTCACGGAGCACGCGACGGCCCAATGGGTGGGACAACAAATGGTCGAGGCCTTTCCGTGGGATACCGCACCGCGCTATCTGCTTCGGGATCGCGATGCCATCTATGGTGAGCGATTCCGCCGCCGCGTGCGGAGCCTCCTCATTAAAGAGGTAATCACGGCACCGCGAAGCCCCTGGCAAAATCCGTATGTGGAAAGAATTATTGGCAGTATCCGCCGAGATTGTCTGGATCACATCATCGTTTTCAACGAGGGCAACCTGAAACGGATCCTCACGAGGTATTTCGAGTATTACCATCGGTGGCGAACGCATCTGGGTCTGGAGATGGATACCCCTCACGGGCGTGATGTTCACACATCGGATCAGGGCAAGGTCGTTGAAGTGCCAGATCTCGGCGGTCTACATCATCACTACGTAAGACTTGCAGCGTGAGAACGGGTCGGAAAAATCAATCTCAAGTAGACCCGCACGAAATTTCAGGAATGACACCCGGATCGGTGAATTAATCGAAGTGCCCTTCAATGATTACAAGGGGGGATGGAGTTTTTGGTAGGGACAACAAGCATCAGGGAATGGTGGTTGATTTCACGACTGGCGGAGCTGTTTAAGGCTCGAAGTTAACCGGCAACACGGATGGCGCGTGGAAGCTCGGGCCGGGTCGCGATTAATGCGTGAGCAATATACGGAATGAATGTATCCGCGTTATCTGCGGCGAATTCACTTCTGTTTCAACGGCACTACTTGATCGAACAGTAAACCGCTCGCGCCTTCACCGCGGCCAGTCTCTTTGCGACGACCAATCCAAGTGAAGACTTCTCCATTCGATCCACGAACACGCTGGAACTTGCGCGTAACGATCACGCTTGCTTCGAAGTCGGTGACCCAGTGACGTGGTTCGGTTTTGACGATCGCGCGTGGATTAATTCCGACGACATCGCCCGGGCCAAGCAGATGAGCCTGTTTGGAGATTGACTCAGTACCGACTTTGAAGCTGACGTTGATCGAAGCCCGCTCCGGCTGGACACTTGGACCACCAAGGTTGTCCGTAACATCGATACCGGCGGCGAGTCCCTGCCGCAGCCATGGCATAAATGTGTAAGTTGTTTCGGCCATCTTTATCTCAACTAACGTGTCAATCCGCGTTAATCCGTGTCAATCTGGCGGGCGCCTATGCAGCCAGCTCAAACGCAGGCATGACTTGCAAGCGGCCACGCAAACTCGGATTCGCTTCCAACAGCTCATTCAGGCGCACCGCTGCCGCTCTTTCATTCCCAAGCAGGCTCAACTCATCAAACAATCGCAGGTCGCCCGTGTTCACGATCGCAAACGGCTCCGGCGCCACTGCTACTGCCTCCGGCGCCAGGCTCGACTTCCGCTGCCGCGCAAACGACAACTCCGACTGCGCAATCGCCCCACTCAGCGCCCACACGTTAAATGCCACCGCGTCCACCGCAAACAATCCGCGCGGTCCACCCAACTGCTGCTCCCGCTGCGAGTCGATGTATTTCAGCTCGTACGCCACCTCGCGCGCCGTCGCATAACTCCCATGCAGTTGCTCCGCATCACCCACTCGCACGCCACTCTCAAACTGCTGGAACGACGCACTCGACAGTTTCTCTTCATCCGTTAGATCAAAGAACTGCGCCGGCGCAAACGCCTCCTGCACCACCGTCGCGTTCGCCTCCGGCTGCACTTCCGCGATCGCAAACTCGCGTCCATCGCTCGGCCGCTGGCTTCCCAACCGGTCGATACGCACCTTCAGCGGCACTACCTTCTGGCTGATCTTCAACGTCCCTACCGGATGGACCAGCAACTCGCTGCCGGCCGTCTCACGCACACTCTCCAGCCGGTGTCGCTGCCCCGGCAACTCTCCTTCCCAGTTGTCATTCGCATTCAGCGCCGCCACCAGCAATGGCAACACCGCCACATCCGGCAACGTCGTATTCCGCATCTCGCCAAACGTCTCGTTGAACCGCACCTTCAGCGTGAAGAACCAGCAAATCTTGAAACGCGCCGTCCCCTGCGCCTTCCACGGTGTCGGTCCTTCCAGCGTCAGCGTCAGCTTGATACTCGCAAAGCTCGAACTGCCCACGCGCAACGCCAGCATCGCCGTGATCTCGGCAATGAAGTAGAACGGGTTGAACTGGAACAGCACGTCGAAACTGAGAAAGCCGTAGACGTTGAACTTCCACGCCGCCGCATACAACTCCAGCCGCGCCAAACTGCGCCGTGTTCGACGTCACCGCGAAATACAGTTCCAGCTTCAACCGCGGGTTGTCGCCCTCCAGCAGCGCGAGGGTCAGTCGCCTGATCGCCGGCAGGTTCATCGGCGGTGGTTGATAGGCCGGATGAAAGCCACCGACCGTGATCAGGAAGTTCGCGTCTGCACCCCAGTCCAGCCGGATCGCCATGTCGCCTGACAACGTAAAGCTCAGCAGCTTCGAGTCGAACAGACTCGCGTCAAACGACAGTTGTCGCCGCTCGAAGTTGATCTCACCGAGGAAGTTCACCTGCACCCGTAGCAACGCTGCCTGCTCATCCGGCAGAATCGCGCGCAACACTCCGAGGATTGCCAAACGCACCGGATCAGGCACTTCGATCACGACACCCAGATCGATCGTCACCAGCGTCGGTGTGCCCCAGGCGATCTTCGCCATTGGTCCAAAGATGAAGCGGCCAGCCATCGGCGGAAACACCTGCCGCAGGTCGCTGATGATGCGATCCGCATTGGCCACAATGTCAGTGGGAAAGAGAATGCTGCTCAGCGTGTTGTCGCGCAGGCCCGTGCGCAGCGGCTCAATGTTGATGGTGCGGTTCAGTCCCAGCAAACCGCCCACGCCGTTCAGCTTGAACCCGAGGCCCAGTTGTATCGGCGTGAACTCTGAGCTGATGACGATCAAGAGTGAGAAACCACTCTGCCCGTTGGGCAGGCGCGTGTTGAGCAGACCGAAAGCTTTGAGGGTGAACTGGTCCTGAAACTCCAGCTCCAGCATCCCGGCGTAACGCTCTTCCTCAGGTTCAAAATCCAGGAAGCCGCCGCCTTTGAAACCTCCGCCATCAACTGACAGGCCTAATCCACTCGGCGGCTTGAAGCCAAGATCAAGATCCGCAACACCGAGGTTGCCGCCACCATCAGGAAAATCAACCAATGCATCAAGACCGATACCGTCTATCTTGACAGTCAGTGGGCCAAGTTTAAGACCGGCAGTGAACGAGATCTGCGCTCGAATCTCGCTATCGTCAGTGCCGATTTCCAACTTGAACGAGTCGATGTTTACCGGCCCGATACTTTTGTGAATGGGGTATGCAGCCTGGAGTGCGCCGCTGCCGTTGAAGTGAAAACCACTCGTGTTGGACCATCCGAAAGCGAAATCGAAGTCCGCGGAGAGGCCATCGTCAGGCAGCACGGTCGAAAGGAACCCGTCGCCTTCGGATCCTGCTACCGCGAGGTGTGCCTGTTCGAGAACCAAATCGATGCTCGCCTCGCGTGTATTCTGTCCAAGCTCCAACTCTCCTTCGATTCGCAGCTTCGCGAACGTGAAGCCGCTCTTTTCGCCACCAAGCGTCGCGGGCGCTTCTTCTATTTCAGCCTTGCGCTCAATAGCTAATCCGAGGACTAGACTCCCGTCGCCACTTACTTCAATGTCACTTGGCCCGAGCAACAATCCATCCAGAGAGCCGCCGGCGGTGAGTTGTATGTTCCAATCGTCGATCTGATTCTGAAATTGGATGGAGCCGAAAAGCGAGATGAGGAGGCCTCGCCGCCCGCGCTCGGCAGAAGAAAGAGCGAGGGTAAGCCCATACATCTCGCGATCGTGCGGCGCGACGAAAAGCGTGAGCATGTGAGCTATCCGGTCAATAACGGGAGCGCCGCCAGTCACGGGGACGTCCGGTTTAAGACCATAGCTCGCCTCAAAACCCAGCAGAATTGCTAGTCGCGCCAGTCGCGGGAAGAGTTTGTCTGCTGCCTGGTGCGCACCTATCGTTGTCGCCAGGGCGTCGTCCGCGAGATACTCTTCGCGCAGAAACTCTAGCGGGTCACGCAGCAGAGTTCCTATCTGACCAAAGCGCAGGTCGCCGCGCCGGTGTTCGACTCGAATCAGACGTTGTCCATCACGAATGGCAGGAATTAGTGGGCCATCGTCAGGCACTCTTACAAGAGCGAGTATTTCGGCAACTGAAAGTGTTACTGGTGAACGCTGGTACCAGTTCGCGATTATCAACGCCTCGAGTAGGGCCTTGCCGAAGTCGTCGAGATTAGAAGTGCCCGCGCCGCCAAAAACAGTCGCGAGATCGCGGACGGCAGTAAAAGTCTCCTCCGCATCGTCAAGTGCATTAAGAAAGTCGACGAGACTGTCTGGCGGGTTCGAAATGTGTTGGGCGAGCGCCTCGATGCCGTTCGAGATCTGAGCGACGTCGGCAGCAGCAGCATCTGCGTCGAAGCCGGCGACCTCGTCGATGTCCCAACCGATAGCTGCCGCGACGTTGTGCAGATACTCTTCGTTCTCCGCCGCGAAACGGAGCGGAGCCACTAGCGCCAGCATGTACTGGAGAAACGCGGGAGTGCTCATTGTGGTAATTGCGGGGGAGACGGAGGCGGCTCCATTCGAACATCGAAGTGGCTAATGGTCCACCGCGGGTCAACAGACGGTTGGCCGCGCCACCACACATGCTGTGTCACTCTTTTACTGCCGGATGCCCAATCAAAAGTTATTTCCGCAAGATTGTTTATCTTTACGACATGAGCATTCTCAGTATGCGCGAGCACTCCTCCGGCGACGAGCTTCATCTCGGCGAGTTGGTCCGCCAGAGTAGGACTGGGCCGGTCGGGAATATCGAGCGGAACATGATCGGCCGGAAGCCCGCGTGGCACCGGTTCAAGCGAATATTGCCATTCAGGAGCGGGATTGATCACCGGCTGGTTAGCGCCGGGAACGTAAGTCAACATAAACGGACTTGTTTTGAACCTGAAGTGTTGTTCATCCGGTTCATTCACCCATGTAAGCGCCGGCTCATTGCGCCACCCGGCCCAGTGGTGAACATTCGGATCCTTGAGTTTGTACGTCGTTGGATTCACCCACTTGCAGGGACTGCCGACGAACTGCGCGACCACTGCCTCGACAGGATCTCCAGTCACATTGGAAAGGCACACGACTCCAATACTCCATTCGCATGCAGAACGATCGGTGCGCGTCGCCCGATAGAAGCACCGCACGCGCCTGACGCTTTCCGCCCGTAATCTGCTGTGGACCCCGGTGCACCACATGCGATATCAATAATTCGAATCCTTTAGTCTGATGTTCGTAGCTGGCTCCATATTCTGGCTTATACAACTGGGCACGAAGAAGGGCGAACGCCGACGGGAGGCTCGATGGTTTCGAACTAAAGAGTGAAACGATAAAAGTGCCCACCTGGACCAGGAGCCAAAACGGAAGCAGCAGAATCGAAAAATATCTCGTGAAGAACCAGCCTATCTGGTTGAACTGCCCTCCACCTCCGGGTATTTCGATCCCCACATTCGACACCACGATCAGCGAGCATTCCGAAGTTGGTTGCGCAGCGCTGATCTGTTCGTTCAGGCCTGCTTCTGAAACGAGAATGGCATTAGTGGTTGAGCCTTCGTACGAACGCCACATAAACGTGTCCATCACATCGATGTTGAGCATCGGACACGGAACGCTGTAGTGCCAGTTAACTACATCAGGTCCTTTGAAGTCTGACCAATTGCGAGAGTCACTGAAGGCACTCGCCGCAGGAAGACCCGTACGTCTCGAGATCTCCGTGAGCGGCGCCGCCGGAGAACGGGTGCCGAGAATCTCTGCTTCACCCCACGCGACAATCGCGTCGAGCAGCGCCTTCCCTGCCCCGGTTTCAAATTGATCCGGAGTGTTGCCCCAGCCCTGGCAAAGAGCGTATGCAGAAAGCGCGTTTTGATAGATGCGCCGACCAAACGACTTCTCGAGCACCGACTCAACCCACTCAGCCGTGAGGTTCCAACTGTTAGAGAATTCGTGATCGTCGAAGATCATGTAGGTCGGCACGTTGGCAAGGGCTCGACGAACTGCGGGCAGCGAGCCGCGAAATTCAAACGTGTGTCGTTGATAGTCGAGATCGTCAGGCCAGAGCACGGGAGCGAAAGTCAGCAGATAAAGAACAATGCATTCGCCCAGGCCGAAGAGCTGGCGCAGTTCGGCTCCGGGACTACTGAGTCCGGCTGAGTTTAGACTTTGTACCCAGCGGTGTTCCGAAAGATCCTTGAGAACAACCGTGAGACCGGGATCTCCCATGACGATCGATTCGTCCCACTTGAGCAAAACTGAAGCAGCATCGAGGATTACCTCGAAGCTTTGCGGCGCGCAGCCGTCGTTGTAAATGTTGTCGCCGGTGAGAAAGAGCATGTGCGGACGTTTCGCGCCGGTCCTGAACGCATCGCGCAGGATGTGGTCGGCTGCTTCGAGTGCGTCGTTGTGTGGTCCTGAAATCTTACGGCAGGAGCCGTGAAGCAGGCGAAGATCGTCGAGACGAGATGGTGGCAGCACGAAGCTCGGCCTTGAAGGACCGCCGTCGGTCGCGTAAGCCAGGCGATTGCGAGTTTCGGCTTCAGCAGCTATGGCAAGAATAGATGCGGAAAAGATTCGCGGAGCGAACAGATCGCCGCCACTCGGGATGTCGTCGCTTCCGCCGAGTTGATCGAAAAACAAGTTGTACTGAAAAGTTGTGCCTGCGGCGAACAGCGTAACTGGTTTCGCGGTTACACAGGTGATGTGGAGATTTCTTCCGACCGCGATTGTATGGTCTTGTCCTGTCGCGACGATCTTGCCTAGTGGTGGATCAGCGTCGTAGATCTCGAGACGAATTCGGCGTTTACGTCTGAGTGCGACCCAGATGGTTACGCTTCCGGGTTCAACGCGGCGAACGAAGCGGGCCCGCCAGAATAAGCGGGAGCGCATCAATCCGGTCTGTAAGCTTCGTGAAGGCCATAGCGATTAAGCGGCGGCAGCCCAATCCTTTTTCGAGAGCTAGTCAAAAAGATCTTGTCGCTACCAAGAACTCCATTTCGCCCAGCACGTATGAAGACTCACAGTTTCTGCCCAGGTTTTGCCTAGGCATACCCGTAGCCCGCCTCCGAAGGGCGAGTACGAGTAACTCGGCCGGTTGGCCGAGCGTTCGGGGGTAAACGCTCGGGATCAAATTCCTCGGGATGGTCCCAAAATGTCGGGTTTCTGTGGAGCACATAAGGGCTGATCAAAACTGCAGAATGTGCCCTGACCGTGTAACCGCCGATCTCATCGTCCGAAAGCGAATAACGGGATATGATCCACGTGGGAGGATAGAGCCGTAGCGCCTCTTCGATCACCCTAGGGGTCAAAGGTAGGGTCGCAAGGTCCTCAAAGGTTGGGTCGCGACCACCGAGCACGCCTTGGAGCTCCTTCTCAAGTCTCTCTTCCACCGCCGGGTGCTTAGCAAGGAGATACCAGGTCCACGCGAGCCCGGCCGCTATGGTCGTGTGACCCGCGACGAAGAGCGTCATAGCTTCGTCGCGCAGCTGAGGATCGATCATCGCCTCACCGCGCTCGCCAGCCTGGGCGCCGATAAGCAGCCTGAGCAGGTCATCCGAGAACGCCCATAACACCGAGTTGCCTCATGCCGCCTTCCGTGGGCAAACGCCCGATGAGATGTATTTCGGCACCGGCAACGCCACTCCGGATAAACTCGACATGGCAAAGAACCAAGCGCGGGCCGCCCGAATTGCGGCCAACCAAGCCCGTATAGTACAAAAACTCGATCGACGCGGGTATGTGATGTTGCTAGTCACTATCGTTCCAGCATTTTGAGAAAGTTTACCGCAGTGACGATGGAGCAGCTGAATTCCGCAGCTAGGGCCAGCAGATCCGCATCGCCGGTAACGAGGAAGTCTGCCTGGCCGGCCACGGCCAAGTGCAAGAACGGTTGATCGGACGCGTCGCGGCAAGCCAGGGTAGTGGGCGGCGGTTCGGGAATGCTGACCGTCTCGCACCACGGCAGATAATCGGCCAGCAGTTCTTCCTGTTCGGCGCTGGACAGCTCAAACTTGGGGTAGGCCAACGCGCGGAGCAATTCGGCGGCCGTGAGGCTAGCCACGAGCGGCTGAAAATGACCTTGTTGCCAGGCATATCGTAGGGCGCGCGGTGTGCCCCCGCCGAACACAAGGGCCGAGAGCACCAGGTTGGTATCGAGCACGACGCGCGGCGGTCGAGGGGAATCGCTCACGAGGCGGCGCGGTCCATTACGATTTGCCGCCCTGCCGCGCCCAGGTCACGGCATCGTCTATGTCTTGCTTCGAGAGCTTCAACTCGGCCAGTTTGGCGCGCAGCGCGTCGGCACGCTGAATGCGCACCGGCGTCAGTATGATTTGCCCATTGCGGGCTTCCACTTCGAAATATTCGGTGGGGCCCACAGCTTCGGTCACCGCCTTGGGCAGGGTGAGCTGGTTTTTTGCAGTCATCTTGGCAAGCATAGCGCCGGTCTCCGAAAGTAATGATTCCTTACTCTAGTATGTCGCGGTAGTTTGCGCAAGGAAAGCGGTGTCGTCAGACGCCCCCAGGATGGTGGCAACGGGCAAGGGGCAAGAATGCGAGCGAGAGCTAACCTCAGTTTGGAGGTCCACGCGCTCCGTTAGCGCCGAGGGTCACGATACGGCAAAAAATGCCTTGCGGGACTTTTGCGGGACGTCGTTAGACACTGTTAGACACCGTACGACATTCTGTGCGCAACGGGCGGCGAATAGTAGTTAATAAAAACAATGTGTTACACTAGGAGCAGGTGCCTCTTAATCAGTAGGTCGTAGGTTCGAGCCCTACACGGCCCACTAATCAATAAGTTATAATTCATATGACTTGCTTTCTAGAATTTTGCATGGGTGCTAACTTATTGATATTTAAGCATTCTTAATTTATCAGCCTAGTCAGGTGCTCTACGGGCTAGCAGGGCGGCAAACGGACGACAATGCACGGTCGGAGATTAAATGCGGAGCACACTCGTGAACGAAACATCCGATAATTACATGCTTTCAGGAGATGACGGCCCAAGCGAAAAAGATTATGCACCTGGTGTGATCTGACAGGAATGGTTGAGCTTGTCCGGGTGATTTGAATCCCTTCATCTGTCTCTCGTGCTGTCGAGTGTGCCGGTGTGACGCTTTTGCGCGATGTTCGAGTAGCGGTCCTGGTCATGTACCACTGATGGCATTAGCTCCCGCCTCGCCGCGCCGTAGCTACGGAGTGTATCCGTGACCATGCGTCTTGGCGACCACCCTTGGTGCTTCAACATCTTACGGAAGAAACGCGTCGCGGCTTGTTTGTCTTTACGTTTCTGAACCAGAATGTCGATGACGTTATCGTCTTGGTCAACAGCACGCCAGAGATAACGGCGTTCCCCTTGGACCGTGACGATCACCGCCTCATCCATAAACGGACCGAACTTCATGCACCACTGCCGAAATGGATTCATACGTAACGCTGACTCCTCGCTCAGCCAGCAGCTCTTCGATGTCTCTAAAGCTCAGCGTGAACCGATGGTAGAGCCACACTGCATGGCTGATGATCTCGGGTGGGCAGCGATAACCACGTGATCGACAGCTCATGCCAGGATTATGGACGATCGCCACTCGAGTTGACAGAACCAGCGGTCCATAAGGCGAAGCTTAGGCCGGGGTTGACGGCGCTGATACACGTTAAGCTGGTGCCGAATCATTGCGTTCTCCAACTGCAGTGCCGCGCGAGAGCGAAAGCAGGCTGTCAGGAACGCAGGAAGGTGCAGACAAGGGTAGACCTGGAGCACGTGAGGGTGTCGAGGATTTCCTTGTCACCCTACATCCAAATGCTTTCCCCAAGCTAGATCCGCAGCCTTTAAACTACATATGGATTTTCGGGAAGGACAGATCGTAAATGGTGTGGCCAAAGGCACATCCAGCGTGTGGATGTCGATGTGAGTCATCGTTAGATTCTTGGTCATTGTGCTTTAGACGTGCCGCGAGTGCTGAGGCGCAGTAATGAGCGCCGCAATTGCCGCACACTCGAGCCCGAACAGAAGGTATCCCGCATAGCCCAGCAATGGCATCTCGAACACCGGTAGGGTGTGGACATAGGGAATCGAATAGATCCACTTAGCAACGCTGTAGTAATTCCACAACTCCCACAATATGCCGCAGACTAGCGCCGCGAGCGCCGGGAGGCTGACTACCTCCCAGGCACCCAGCGCTAAACGGTCGAATAGGGTAGCGGTCCCGAGCAGTGCCTGCAGCGAAACCAGGATCGACAGGGGGACTATCCAGACGAGCGGGTATAGGTAGTCCGGCCGGATCGCGATTCCAAGCAGGGCCACCGAGGCAAGGATCAACACCACTGCTGCCACGAATTTTGGTCTTGTGAAGGACAAGGGTTTACGAAAACGCGTTGTGGCCAATGTGCGGTACGACCGCAATAGCTCTAGCGTGCTGGCGAAGGCGGGCAGCACGGTCGAGAAAGCCAGCGTCGCGTGGCCGATATAGGCGAGCGGCGTAGTCGCCGCATGATTAACGTAGTGCCAATTCTGGACAAAGCGGTTGAGGTACTCGAAATACCACCAAAACACAGCGCTTAAAGGAAACAGCGTGATCAGATACCGCGATTCGTGCGTAAGCAGACACTTGCCAGTGCGCCGCAAGCTAAACGCATTCGCGACGACGATGTAGGAGACCCAAAGCGGGGCGAACGTGTGGGCTTGCAGAGGCTCGAACCATTCGAACCTGTTCCACGCAATAACCCAGCAGACAATGAGCAATATGCTTGCAGCCCAGCCCCACCAGGGGAAAGGATAGCGCGGGTCGCGCGGTGCATGCGGGCGTGAAAAGGGCAGATATAAGCGCACCCAGGTAAGCGCGAGGCAGAGGGCCAACGCGCTGACCAGTGCGAACGCCGGCCAAGAGAACGCCGCGGGCTCCGCAAGGCGCGTTCGCGGTGGGAACTCCAAATAAACCGACACTGGCTGACCGGCGACCGCTGCGCCCGCTAGCGGCAACCCGATTAGGATGACCGTTGTGGCAACCAGAACAATGAGGTTTCTGTTAATCGCATGCATGAGCTTAATCGCTTGTAATGCGCAAAATTCCTTCGCAATCATGTAGCGAACGCTGCAAGCTGATAGTCGTGGTGTAGCCCGCCCAGGACCGAGCGTGCGGAAATGACACGGTTCTCAGAGAGCTGTAGTCCGCACTTATATCCCGACACGCGATTCCCGTTCTTTTTGCAGCGACCCTTACCGCCCAATCGCTCTTAACGTTGCGTCGATCGTCGCCAGCGGTAGAACGAGCTGCAGCGGACAGTCAATCAAGGACAATGCGCCAAACTCCTCGTACCAACGGACCACCACATCGTTCATGGCATCGATGAGCAATACGACGCCCCCTACCTCACTGGCGGCGGCAAGGCAGCGCTCTCCGGCCGAAAGGAGTAATTGCCCGCCTAACCCTTGGCCCTGGTGATCTCGGGCGACGGCGAGCCTGGCCAGTCGAAAGCCGGGGAGTGGATATTGCCCGTGACCCTGACGGACACGCTCGGGAACTCGGTCTATGCTCACTTCCGCGGGGCTCAATGAATAATATCCCAGGACGCGTACAGGCTCACCCAAGGGGACGGCAACAAATGTCTTCGCACCGCCGCTTGTGTGGTTTTGGCGGGCATAGCGACAAAGGTACTCATTGAGCGTGGGTGCCCCACAGTCAAACGCCTTGCGGTCATGATGCTTGGCGATAGCTTCCTCGCGCCACTTGGGCAAGGACATTAGTCAGTGTACTTGTCGCGGGCCGCTCTCAGGAGCCGCTTAGTCGGCTTCGGAGGATTCTCTAAGGCATCAAGCACGCGTTTGGCATCGCGGTCCGAGAGTGAGATCCGCTCTGCCTGCACCACGACCTCCTGGGCCACCGGGAGAGCGGCTTGTAGAATGAACGAGGTGAGATCCAAGCGTCGATACGCAGCTGCGCGAGCGAGAAGCGCTTTCTCAGCGGCGCTGGCGCGTAAGGCAATGCGATCATCGCGGATAGGGGTAGACCCAGTATCAGTTGCCATGGCGTGTTCTCAAAAAGCATATGTGTGCGTTAACTATACCGTACGCACGCCGTGCGTACAATGTCCACGCACCGGATACAGGGAGCCTGACGCTCCTAGGCAATGAGGACGACAACAAGGCCAAAATTTGCCTTGCGGCCACGACCACTTGACGTGTGGCGCCGGCCTGCCTCTATCGTCGAACTCGCTTGCGCTCCGGGTGCGGGTTTGCTTTTTCGGGATTTTGATTGAGCCACGGTCTGGGCTCAACGCTCTCCTAGTTTGTCAAGGAGAGCAGTCAGAGCTAGGATACGCGCGCTCGGCCCGAGCGCTTCGACATGCGCACCAAGCTCACGCCACAGTCCGCCCTGACGATCGCGGCGATCTTGGCCGTTCTCGCGATGATCATCCTCACCGGGGCACCGGATTCGATCTCGTCTCCTGCGCAGGACGGGTGGATCATCCACGCGGACCTGTAGGGAGCGAGTGATCGCGGCGTGGTGCTCTGGTCCATGGGGACCGGAAGACGAAGAGGGATTGGAAGGACAGGCGCAGGAGCTCGTGAAGGCAGGCTTTCGCGTGCTCGCGATCGACCACGAGGGTTTGGCCTGTGCCACGATGGCCCGCTGTCCGCCAACCGCGAGGCCACGTCGTTCGACGTGCTGGCTGCCGTGCGCTATCTGCGGAAGACAGGTGCGAAGACCGTAGCGGTGGTCGGTTCGCAGGGCCCTCAAGAAACGTAAAAGCAGCGATCGTGACGATGGGTGATACATGGCACTGGGGTGACGAATCACGCCGTCGCTAAGTCGGCACCAGCTACCATACCCCAACGGGGGGCAGGGGTGCGCGCCTGGATCAAGGTTTGCGCGTTGACCGAGAGCCAAAACATGACGAGGGCCTGCATACGTGATGACGGCAAGCGAAAACCCGCGTCAGTGCCTACGTGAAGCTGCCTTTGCCCCTCGTGGATAGCGTTTAGCGACCATGGTTTCCCGGGCCCGGCGGAGGTTCCGATCCTCCGGCGAAACCGTGACTGCTCGACGCAGATAGAGATCCGCGAGCCCGAATCTGTCCGTCTCAATGGCGCGGTCAATAAGTTGAACATACTTATCGACAATGGATGAAATCCCGTCTAGCGCTTGGGAGCTCTCTGGATCCAACACCAGCACTTCCCGGTACTTGGCGAACGCATTTCGGCTTACAGGGGTCGTGAGCCGCAGGGCCGCGATATCTCGCCCGGCTTGTGCGAGGAGTTGTGCGATTTGGGCCGCACGCTGGCCCGATGGCTTGGTTTCGTCCGTTGTTACGACGGGTGGCTTGGTCGTCATCGAGGTATCGAGCGTCCTGACGTTTGTTTCCGATGCCGCCGATGCGCCGTCCGTTGCCTGGGGATCTGACACCCGCGGCAATCGACCATCCTGCGACACCTGGCCTCGCGGCTGTCCAGCACCGGGCGGATCCATGACCACCGGTGGATCGGCCTGTCCCTGGACCGGCGATGATAGAGCGCTCGGCAACTCGCGCACTCGCGGCGGCCCCCCCTTGCTTCGATCCTGGATGTCTGCCACCGATTCCTTGGCGTCGACCGACGACGGGGTGTCCGTCGATACTGGGATCGCATTGGCCACGGGTTGACCTCCAGCGAGGAGCTGAGGCTTGGGTACTTGGACGGCCAATGATGGCTGACCGGGTCGGGTGTGCCGTGGCTTGCGCGTCGTTTGTTTACTTGAGGCCACCGCGGGTTGCTGTGTCGGCAGCGTGTAGGCAATGTCACGATCGGTTCGCGTTGCGGGGTCCGAATTGTCCGCCACTAGCGCGAACATCAACCCAACCCCAGCGAAGGCGGTGACCATGCCGAGCGCGACGTTTCTGTCGAGCCACCGGCTGACGTGCCCCGCCGTCGCGGCTGGGATCTCCTCCGTGGCGCCAGAGGCGTGCGGACTCGAAACCGCGTCACCGCCGCAGTCCTGACCCAGGTTGACTACCGATCCGCGCCGGCGGGTCGAGGACAGGGTGGGCACATCCTCCAGGTCCAGCGAAGCCCGGGAGCTGTCCTTCACCTTGATACCCCCCGTATGCGTGGCATCTAGTTTGAGATCTTCGCGCCATTCGCTCACGGTTTGTGGACGGCGCGTCGATTCGAACGCCAGCGCGTGGTCTATGCCCTTGAGCAGGGCTTGGGAATAGGGTGCCTTTGTGCGTCCGCCTAGCGGTTCGTACGGATCAGGCGCCTCCGCTTGTATGGCCTCGGCCCTGGCCACTGCGTCGATCGGAGCGGAGCCCACGACCGCCCGATAGCCGGTCGCCCCGAGCCCGTAGAGATCCGTCCAAGGACCTGGTTTTCCCAGAGTGTACTGCTCAATCGGAGCGTAGCCGGGCGATGCTAGGGTACCGATTGCCTGCCGCGCACAGCCGAAGTCGAGCAAAACCGGGCTTCCGTCCGTCCGAATATAGATGGTGCTGGGCTTAAGATCGCCATGGACCATCCCCGCCCGATGGATCGCTTCCAGCCCGTCGAGTACGGGAAGAAGGAGGCCACACAGTTCCAGATCACTCAGGGTCTTCTGACGCGTGAGCACCGAACCCAGGCTCTCGCCGGGCTCGTAATCCATGATCATGTAGGCCGTGTTATTGGTCTCGAACACGTCCATGACCCGGACGATGTTCGGGTGCTGGAATCGATAGAGGGTTTCCGCCTCATGGACGAATCGTTCCAGTCCCCGAACGAAATCGCTGGCATCCGTGTCGGACCCGGGCACCATCCTATGACCATCCTCCCGTCGCGCGAAATACTCGGGTGCGTATTCCTTTATCGCCACGAGGCGATGATGGGTCAGATCCTGGCATAGGTAGGTGATACCGAAAGAATCCTGTCCCAGCACTTCCCTGATCCGGTACCATAGCAGCTGACGGCCGGGCTGTAGCGCATGCGGATACGTCTTCTTGTCGGTCATCAGGCGGGGCGCTGCTGCACCCTCTCGTGTGATCGCATCAGCACGGTATCGGCCCAGGCGACCACGACCTAAGAGACGCCGCCGAGCCGTCAAAGGAATGGCCAGTATCGCCGGCACGGCCGTGGTGCTCTACCTCGACCTCGCTAAGCTGCCTGCCGATGCCTTGAGCGCGCGCAACCGCTTGATCATGACTTACGCCCTGTGCGGTTTCGCTAACTTCGGTAGTCTCGGCATCGAATATTGGGGGCCTAGGGACCATGGTCCCGGAGCGCCGGGACGCTCACCACGTCCATGACCGGCGCCGTGGTGGGAATCGCCTTGTCCTAGTACAGCGATCCATATTACCGGTCGGCCGCGGCTAGAGCGTGGGGCTCCCTCGGTCTTTAGTCTGGTCCTTGGCGAGCGGGTGCTCGACAGCCTCTAGCGCGTCGCTCAGCAGAGATACGAGCCACTTAGCCGCCTCATGCGGAACCCTCAGGCGATCAAGCTCTCGCCTGAAGGGCTCGGCAGCCTTTGCAGGCGCGTTTCAAAGAAGTTCCAAGAGGTCTTTACAAGCGCTCTGTCCACGCTCCTCAAGGCTTCTTGGTAGTCGGCCTCGAACATCTTTGAGTCTGCCCACATTTGCTCGTTTTCGTGCTTAGCGGTCCGCGCTAACAGCGCAAAATCCAAGCCTATAAGCTCGTTCAGATCCATGCTTTATCTCCTTATCTCGATCACGTTACCCGGCTCCTCGACGCCAAGGATGATCATCCGCAACGGGCGCTCCCCCAGACTTCTAGCGCCTGACGCTTCTCCCGGTCGTAGCTGTGCCGGTCGTAGATCCCCCTACCGTCCGATCCTTATGGTTGAGCACCTTATCCTGGACGAGCCTGTGACCCCGAGACTTTCAAGTCCTGGGAACAGATCAAGCGCAACCACCGCGGCGAGCGTGACGTCGAGGCGCTCTGGGCGATGCGGGAACGGCTGTGCCGCGAGGTCGACGCCGGCACAATTACCGTGCGGGAGGCCACGGAAAGGTTCGAGGCCGAGCGGGCGAGGGTTAACGAGGAGCGGCGGGAACACAACCGCCGGCAAGAGACCGGGGCTCGGGACTCGGCTAACCAGCGATCGAGCGTCCGCTGGAGCGTAGCTCAGCGGCGCACTGCCCTGAACTCCCACGGCGGCACGGGATGCGCGTTTGCCCATAGCCAACGTCGAGCTTGCCGTGCATCGCCCTTGATGGCGAGCAGCGTCCTTGTTGTACTTGCGATAGACTCACGCCATGCCAGCCAAGTTGAACCATCGCGTCCCTCGAACGGTGAGAGCAGGAGATTCCATGAAGCCTGCCCGGCATAGGGTCGGCCAGAAACGATTGCCGGGCCGCGCGAAGTGATAGCCCGTCGCACCCGAGTAGAGTCCAGGATTGATGCCGCAAAACAACACCTTCAGCTCAGGTGCCGATAACGTCTAGAATAATCCGGCCGGCGGCGGCGCGTATCTCCCTTTGCTCGGTCTGGTCAGGACTGGTATGGACGATGACATTAAAATTCCAGAAAGATGGTTCGGCTGGACGCGGCTAATCAACATTTGTCATTGCGAGGAGCCCGAAGACCGATGTAGCAATCTTGTGCCAGGAACAAATTGCCACGGTCACGACGCTCCCTCGCAATGGCGGGCTCCGTATCACCGAGCTGGCAGCGGCCTCGAATTTTCTGCCTCGCAGATCGGCTTGGCCGGCGCGCTAAGAAATTCGGCGTCTGCCGTCAGCACATCTATGACATTAAGAACCGCGAGTGCTGGAGGCGCCTGTAATTGTAATCAGTCCCCGCTGGATATTGAATCCGCCGTTCCGCTGAAACGCGGCGGTATGGGCGACGCTCAACTTCGGCGTGCGGCCAGTCAGCCTTTTCACACTGGCCTTGGCCTCGCGGGCGATACCGGCCAGCAACGTCGAAGGCGTCTTCTGGTAGTGGGGCGCAAGCTCGAGGGCGAGGTTCGTCGTGATAGCCCGAATGTAACCGGGCGGCAAGACGACGGTCGTCGTCAGATCCGCGAAGCTTTGAAGCTGCTTCAACGAATTCAGGAACACCGTGTAGACCGCATCCGGCACCCCGTAGAGGTACACGGTGCCGTTGGCGACCCCCGGATCGTAGTAGAGGTACTCGGGCCGGTACCGGGTGGTCTTCGTGGTGATCGTGTCGTACTCCTCGTGATTCCGGACATCGATCGGGTAATCGCTGCTCGACTCCCGGATGAAGGCCGATTCGACCCGCAAAGGCCGGGTCGTGTTCCAGGTCGCCCCCGATCCGATCGTATAGCTCGCGGTGCCCGCGACGGTGGCGAAGTTCTCTTGCAGGATCTGGTAGACCGCGAGCGCTTCATTACTCCACGATTCCAAGAGCTCGTTGAGCTTGCGCAGTCCGTGGGAGGCCTCGGCTGCGGTAAGGGCTTCGAGCGGATCGATGGCCCCGATGTCGGCGAGCGCGTCTGCGACAATGTCGTTGGCGGTCGCCATGTCAGAGATTCCTCGGAAGTTTATTGGCACTTATGTGCTCGACAATTCCGGTGAGCCGATCGGGGAATGGGTACGCGACCGCGCATCGGCACATCGGCGAGGACATCGTCGGCCCGTACCGCATCAGCACCGTGTCTATACCTAGATGGCCGTGCGATCGGCCTATTGCTTTCCATAGCACCACCCACTTTGATTCCTATCAGTGAGAACGAAGTTTAGAATGGATTAAATACAGTAGGCACGCCTCATGCCACAGCGAGGGTCGTCAGCATTTCGTTTGATGGCCGTAGGCGTATTTATGGCTATGTCGTCAGTCGGTTAGCGCGCCCTTATCGATCACCCCAACCACGAAGATGAACTGCAGCGCGGTAAAATACTGGCATCGCAAATGTCGCTGCGTAGCGACGCATTTCCCAGCGTTTTAGCGTCACCACTAACTCAGTGGGCCGACCCGCTGCGCGCCTCATCAACTTCGATGAGCCGTTCGGCCCAAGCACGATCGAGGCGATGGCGTGCGGCACACCGGTTGATGGACGCAACGAGACTTCGATCGGTTAAGCTTGTAGAGTCACCGTCTGATCCCCGGCCGTTTCGCGCGACGATATGTCGATTAACCCGAAGTTCAGAGGTTCGGTCTTCATAAGCTACCGGCGTACCGATTCGCCTGGATACGTCAGAGCGCTCATGAGCGATATGCGTAATACCTTCGGGAGTAAGCAAGTTTTCCTGGACATGGAAGACATCGAGGTTGGAAGCGATTTCCCGCGCATCATCGAAGAGGCGGTCGGGAATTGTGAACTGTTGCTCGCGATCATTGGCCCGAGTTGGGCCGAGGTGCGCGATGAGGTCGGGCAACGCAGATTAGATGATCGTACCGACTTCGTGCGTCTCGAGATCGCCGCCGCCCTGGAACGGAAAATTCCGATAATTCCGGTGCTGGTGGGCAACGCCAAGATGCCGGAGGCGGACGAGCTCCCGGACGAACTTAAGCTGCTCTCATCCCTGCAAGGGGTTTCGCTTGCGCATGATCGCTGGGACGCCGACATTCTCCGGCTATTCGCCGCCATAGAAAGCGTTACCGTGGAGCCGCGAATCTCGCGCCAATACGCCGCGGCGTTGGCTAAGTTGAGTCGTGGGAGTTGGCAAGAGGCGCTGAGCGACTTGGAAGCTATTACGTCGATTCAACCCCACTATCTTGACGTTCTAGAGAAAATCGAACCGCTGCGCGCGCTGGCCCGCAACCTGTCGCGGCTCGGCCCGAGGGCTACTGCAGGGCATCGGTTAGCAGCGAAGCATCCGTTAGCGCTTATGCTGATCGCCAGCCTGCTCCCGAATGCTGCCGCCGCATTGTTTAACTATCTCTTCAATTGGGAGGTCATCGTGCATCCCATGTCCGGGCGCGGGATCGAGCAGGCGGAACACCATTTTCGGATTTGGGCGCTACTCGTCAACAGTATCGGGTTCTCGTTGGGCATCGCCTTGTTCGTCTATTTCGCCAGGCCCGTGACCCGTAGCCTCGCGGACACTCTGAGGGGCGTGGCCATACCGCACGAATCCTTAGCGTCCTCGCGGCGACGCTGTTTGATGCTAGGGCACTACGTCGCACTTATCAGCGCTTGCATTTGGATTGTGGCTGGCCCCATTTATCCCTTGACGATCGGCGCGCTGGAAATTCGCGACTATGTCTACTTCATCGCTTCGCTGACGATATGCGGCGTCATCGTCGCCACTTACCCTTTCTTGGTCGTGACGTGGCTATGCACGCATGTGTTCTATCTGGCATTCATCACGCCCGGCTCTGTCGCCGCCGACGATCCGGCAACGTTAACGCGTGTTGATGCCTGGAAGTGGCGCTATTTGGCGATGGCCGGGGCCTTGCCGATGCTGGTCTTAACCTTGGGACTCGTCCTCGGCCCACAGGTCGGGTCACGCTGGGCTTCAATGCTCTTGGGAATATTGGGGTTTGGTGGCCTTGTCGGTTTTATTTTAGCCCTCTGGCTGTTCCGGGCGATTCAAGCGGATATCGCCTTGTTGAAGGAAGCGACTTGGGCTTATAGCGCCAAGCGGGACGATCAGCAAGCGCATGGCGGCAAGCCCGCGACAGAAATATCGGGCGGTTGATGGACCTCTGTGGAACTGCGCTCGAAGACTGGAAGCTGATTCGGCCGTGCGATGCGATGCATTAGCGCCGGCACCCGATAGTGGGCGATGAACAGCGCTACCGCCGCTTGAACTAGCCGGCCCATATCTCCGGTTTTTCGTTGAGTTCGCCGATGTAGGCGAGGATGCGCGTGATCGATCGGCTGTCGGTGAGAAAGTTCTCGATACCGCTACCTTACAGCCAAACACGGATTGACAAAACTCCAATTGGTCCAGAGTTCTCCCTAAGATTAGCACGCCGATCGTGTCGGGCGAGGACCGCGACCGCTATCTCGTGAGTTCGCTCATCGAGGAGGCCATTACCTCCAGGCAGCTATTCTTGCCAGTCTGAGTTTGACTGGGAAGATGCTGGCCTCCGCTCCGTCTACGGCGACAGCGCGCTAGGCATTCGACGGTTTCAGCCGCTAGCAATGCACTATCCTTTTTTAGGTGCTTAACTTGCCATGACCGCTCAAGCTCGCTCACGGGATCTCGACACAAATAACCTAGTAAGGCTCGCTAAGCCGCAAGACGGCACTGCTCCTCTTCGGTCTCTCAGGCGAAAATCTGCGCAGGCTGCGTCAAGCGCAGTTGATAAAATCAACCTCGCCGAAATGGGTTTAAAGGGCATGGCCGTTATCTTCTACGGCAAGACCGAAGCGGCGATGGTCGCGGCCTTGCGCGAGGCCGGCAGGCTGAGCGAGGACCTGATCACCCATCCGATGCACGACGATCAGGAGGTGAACTAGTGCTGGTTCGACTAACCCCGCTCGAGATCGGTCGCGCGATGCGGTGGCCCGGCGCCGCCGGGATCGTCGCCGGGTTTTTGTGCGCGGCGCTCTGTCGGCTCGCCGAAGTCGGTCCCTTAGCCGAGTTTGTATTGACGGTCTGTACCAGCTATGCCGTTGCGACTTTGCTAATGCACCGCGCGAAGCGCCGCGCGGCGTGGCGCAAGGGGAATTCGCTAGAGGCATGAGGCCGGGTATTCTTCGCCGCGCTCCCAAGGAGGCGACCCACAGTGCGTGGGCCATATCCGCGTGGGGCGCGGACATAACGATTTGACGTTAGCGCGAAAAATACCGCTTCAAGTACTCGTCGAATGAAATTTGATCGGTCGCTTCAATCTCCTGCTGTTTCAGTAAAGATTGCCGTGCCGCTTCGATAAGCGCGTTCGAGCGATCTTCGGGTAGGGTTGATTGTTTGAAGCATTGGGTGTGTTGATTTGACAGGCGCAAGGAGAATTCCAGGAAAGACTCGTGCTTGTTCCACATCTCGGTGAGCACGCGCGCGGAGGGAAGCACGTCGGGTGACGCCGCGGCGTGACCTTGCGCCTTGAGCGCCACGGTATAAGGACGTTCGGGATCGGCATCATCAAGGATCCCGCACACCGCCCCGGTCCGAGCGAGGATGTCGGCCGCCCAATCCGTGAGTACGCGCGCCTGACCATGATCACGGAGTATCAATCCGGGTTCCCGTCCGCGGGCCGCGACCAGCAGCTCATTGCGTTCGAATTCGCGGCGGTCGTTCGCGCTAAGGGGCGGGCTTTCGGAGAACAAGCACATGAGCAAGAAGCCCTCCAGGAATCGGAGTTGCGGCAGGTTCACACCGATCGGATCGTAAGTTTGGACATCGAGTGCGCGAACTTCTACGTACTTCACGCCGCGCCTCGTCAACGCGACGGTTGGGCGTTCACCGGACGCCGCGATCTGTTTGGGCCGCACAAAGCTGTAATACTCGTTTTCGATTTGGAGAATGTGGGTGTTGAGTTGCCGGTACTCGCCATCGACTTTGGTGCCGATGCGTTCGTAGTCCGGATAAGGCGTGTCGATCGCATGAGCGAGTCCGGCGACGTATTCCGCCAGGCTGTTATAGGAGATATTCAGGCCGGACTGGGTGCTATTCTTATAACCAATATCGCTCATGCGCAAGGAGGTGGCATCCGGCCGGAACAAGGTAGCGTCGAACTGCTCGAACTCCCGGCTAGGTCCTGTCAAGAATGATTTGGAGAAGGCCGGTGAAGCGCCGAACAAATAAGGAATGATCCAGCCCCAGCGCCGCAGGTTTCGAACCAAGGCGAAATAGCAACTAGAGATGAAGTCCTGCAGCGGTTGCGGATCTCCTTCGAAATCCTTATGGATGGGCCAGAACTCCTCGGGTAGCGAATAGTTAAAATGCACTCCGGCGATCGCCTGCATCGCGCGCCCATAGCGATACGCGAGGCCACGGCGATAGACGTGTTTCATGCGGCCCACATTGGAGCTTCCGTACCGTGCGATAGGAATGCTCTCGTCGCCTTGTAGCTCACAGGGCATGCTCGATGCCCACAGCAGCTCGTCGCCGAGGCGCCGCACCGCGAACTGGTGCAGCTCGGTAAGAAAATCCAAGGTCTCCTGCGCGTCCTTGCAAGGGGGGGTGCGGAACTCGAGCAGGGCTTCCGAATAGTCGGTCGTGATATAGGGGTGTGTCAGCGCGGAGCCGAGCGCGGCCGGATGCGGCGTCTGCGCGATGTGCCCGCCGGGAGTCACGCGCAAACATTCCCTTTCAAGGCCCTTCCGTCCTCGGGCTAGCAAGCGGCCGAGTGCGAGGTCCGCGAGGCGCCGCAGGCGGGTGTCAAAGAGCGTGGACACTTAGGGAAGCTCCGCAAAAGTTACTGCGCAGCCCATCTGCTTTGTCGCGTGCTCGCTCGCCGCTCGCCTATCTATCTGATATGTCTCGCGACTCGCTCCGCGGCTTCGCGCATCTGGGCTTGCTCGCGACACTTTTTCAGAGCTTCCTTTAGGCTAAGGTGTACAAAATAACCGCATAGCGCGCGGCCTTGCCGATGGCGATCGCCGTCAACGATCTCAAGAAGGGAAGCCGCAACCATCCCGCGGCCAGGCACAACGCATCGCCGATGAGAGGCAGCCAGGACAGTAACAACACCGGTGTGCCCCAGCGGCGCACCATCAGGAGTGCCCGCTCGCTCTTACCCTGCGTGAATCGTTCGATGGGGTAGCCGCGGGCGGCGAAATAACCAAGGAGCCAGGTCGTCAGTGCACCGAGGGTGTTGCCGGCGGTTGCTACCGATAGCAATAGGCCGGGCGCCGTTTCCGAGCGCAGCGCGAGCCAGGCCAGGACCGCCTCCGAGCCGCCGGGCGCGATCGTTGCCGAAATGAAAGCGCTGACAAAGAGCGATATTAGCCCGAGATCGGGTGCGCTTTCGGTCATGCCCGCATTCCGTGGTCACGGTGGTGTGTTCGAAGGCTCAACCGGCAAGCTGCCGCAGCACGTAAGGTAGGATCCCGCTATGCTGGTAATACTCCCACTCCTTCGGCGTATCGACGCGCACATCGGCGGCAAAACGCCGCCTGCGGCCGCCCGCCCCCAAAACCACGACCGTGACTTCGCGCGCGCCGGCTTCGATCTCCTCAATATCGTAACTCTCCGTGCCGGTGAGCCCCAAGGTCTCGGCGTTCTGCCCGTCCTTGAAGGTCAAGGGTAAGACCCCCATGCCGACCAGGTTCGAGCGATGGATGCGCTCGAAGCTCTCGGCGAGCACCGCGCGGACCCCGAGCAGCCGGGTGCCCTTCGCGGCCCAGTCGCGGGAGGAGCCGGTGCCGTATTCCTTACCGCCAACGATCAATAGCGGGATATCTTCTTCTTTATAACGTACGGCGGCGTCGTAAATGCTAAGCTGCTCGCCAGAGGGTTGATACCGCGTCCATCCCCCCTCGGTTCCTGGCGCTAGGCGGTTGCGCAAGCGTATATTGGCAAAGGTGCCGCGCATCATGACCTCATGATTGCCGCGGCGCGCCCCATAAGAATTGAAATCCCTGGGTTGCACTCCGAGCTCGATCAGATAACGCCCAGCCGGACTATCGACCTTGATCGAACCCGCAGGAGAGATATGATCGGTGGTGATGGAATCGCCCAAGAGGGCCAACACCCGCGCCCGGTTGACTGGATGTATCTCCGGTGGCTCCCTTCCCATGCCGTCAAAGTAGGGGGGGTTCTTGATGTACGTCGATGCCGGGTCCCATCGGTACAGCGTGCCGGTGGGCACGTTCATGCGGGCCCAGCGCGCATCCCCCGTGAATACACCGTCGTAACTCGCCGAGAACATCGCCGAGTCGAGTGTGCGCAGAACCGTATCATTGATTTCCCGTTGGGTGGGCCAAATGTCCTTGAGATAGACCGGCGCACCGGACGGGTCCGTTCCCAACGCATCACTATAGAGGTCGATGTCCATGGTACCAGCGATAGCATAGGCAACGACCAGCGGCGGCGAGGCCAAGAAGTTCATTTTGACTTCGGGGTGGACGCGGCCCTCGAAATTCCGGTTTCCCGAAAGTACTGAGCATACGGCCAAACTGCCTTTCGTAATGCCTTGACTGACCACATCGGGCAAGGGCCCCGAGTTGCCGATGCAGGTCGTGCAACCGTAACCGATGACGTGAAAGCCAAGCTCTTCGAGGTAAGGCATGAGTCCCGCCTTCCGCAAGTAGGCGCTCACAACCTGCGAACCGGGGGCAAGACTGGTCTTGACCCAGGGCTTGACCCGCAGGCCGCGTTCGCAGGCTTTCTTTGCCAGCACACCGGCCGCCATCATCACGCTCGGATTGGAGGTGTTCGTGCAAGAGGTGATCGCCCCGATCACGATGGCGCCGTCCTTGAGCGCCGCGTCGCGCCCGTTGATCTTGATCATTTCCACACCCGTGTGATGGGCTTCCTCACCGCCCACTGCGGTTCCGCCGCCCTCATTGTGAAAGCGCGCCATGTCCCGGTCCTTTCCGGCCGCCCCCGAGCGCTCTTCCTGATAGACGCGCAGCACCTTCGACACCACCTCCTTGGCGTTCTTGAGCGCGATCCGATCCTGGGGTCGCTTGGGTCCGGCAAGCGACGGTTCGACGCTTCCCATGTCGAGCGCGAGCACCTCGGTGTAACGAGCGGTGGGGCTCTTGGCGTCACGCCAAAACCCTTGTGTGCGCGCGTAGGTCTCCACCAAAGCGACCTGTTCGGGGGCGCGGCCGGAGAGCTGCAGGTAGTTGATGGTTTCCTGATCGATGGGGAAAATACCGCAGGTCGCGCCGTACTCGGGCGCCATGTTGGCGATCGTTGCCCGATCGGCCAAGGGAAGGCGGTCGAGTCCCTCGCCGAAGAATTCGACGAACTTACCGACCACGCCTTTTTTTCTGAGTATATGCGTGACAGTGAGCACGAGATCGGTCGCGGTCGCCCCCTCCGCTAGACGGCCGGTGAGGCGAAATCCGACCACTTGCGGGATCAGCATCGTGATCGGTTGTCCTAACATCGCCGCCTCGGCCTCGATGCCCCCGACGCCCCACCCAAGCACCCCGAGCCCATTGATCATCGTCGTGTGCGAGTCGGTTCCGACCACCGTGTCCGGATAGGCTTGGGCGGTTCCGTTGACACCGTGAGAGTAGACGGCACGGGCGAGATATTCGAGGTTGACCTGATGGACGATGCCCGTGTCGGGCGGCACGACCTTGAAGTTCGAGAAGGCCTGTTGCCCCCAGCGCAGAAACGCATAGCGCTCTTGATTGCGCTCGAATTCGATCGCCGCGTTTTTTTCCACGGCATCCGTGCTACCGAAGACATCCACTTGAACGGAGTGGTCGATGACCAGCTCGGCGGGAGACAAGGGATTGATCTTGGCGGGGTCGCCTCCGAGGCGTTGCATGGCTTCCCGCATCGCGGCGAGATCGACTACCGCCGGCACGCCCGTGAAGTCTTGCATCAGGACGCGCGCCGGCGTGAAGGCGATCTCTTTGCTGGGCTCGGCCTTTGGATCCCAGGTGGCAAGCGCCTCGATGTCTGCTTTAGTAACATTAACGCCGTCCTCATGGCGCAAGAGGTTTTCCAAGAGGATCTTGAGGGAGTAGGGGAGCATCGCCGTGGGATAACGGCGCTCAAGGGCGGTGAGATTGTGGATTTGATAAGGCGCGTTAGCGGCCTCGATAATCTCCACCGTGTTAAAACTGTCGTTCATCATCTCCCCCAGCTAACGAGGAATCGCATAATTCACTACTACCCCCCGCTTGCGGCATTTAGCATTGGGGTTTCCAAAGGGGAGTAGTGCAACTCTCCACTTTTGGTCGCGTCCGCGGTACCTTCCCCGCAGGCGATATTATTAATTATCCGCTATCCGACGGTGAACCGATAGGCTATCAGGGGGCGCCGTGGAATACGTGATCGATAGTCGCGCCGCCTAAACACACTTCCTTCTGGTAGAACACCGCGGCTTGGCCGGGCGTGACCGCCCATTGCGGCCCCTCGAATAAGAGCCGGCAGCGGCCAGCGTCGATTGCCGTAATCGTGGCGGGCTGGTCGGCTTGGCGGTAGCGGGTTTTCACCGTGCATCGCAATGGGAGCATCGGGGCACGAGCGGCCACCCAGTGCAAAGACGACGCTTCCAATGACTGGCAGAGAAGCCGCGGGTGCTCATGTCCCTGCCCCACTACGAGCATGTTGTTTTTCAGGTCCTTCTCCAAGACGTACCAGGGCGCTTCCAAGGCTCCCTTGACGCCGCCGATCCCGAGCCCCTCGCGCTGGCCAAGCGTGTAATAGACGACGCCGGGGTGCTCACCGATCACCTCGCCGTCGAGGCTACGGATCTCGCCCGGGGTGATGGGAAGGTAGCGGCTGAGAAACGGCCGAAAGCGGCGCTCGCCGATAAAGCAGATCCCGGTGCTGTCGCGTTTGTCGTGTACCCAGAGCCCTGCCTCGGCGGCCGCCGCGCGTACTTCCGATTTCCGCATGGACCCGACCGGAAATACACTATGAGCTAACTGAGCCTGGCCGAGCATATAGAGGAAATAGCTCTGATCCTTGGTCGGATCGACCCCTCGCAACAGTTGCAACTGCCCATCCCGATGCGCGATCCTTGCGTAGTGTCCCGTGGCCATGGAGCCACCACCCGACGCCAGCGCGTGGTCGAGACAGGCCTTAAATTTGACCTCGCGGTTGCAAAGCACGTCCGGGTTGGGCGTCCGTCCCGCCTGAAGCTCAGCGAGAAAACGGCTGAATACGCGCTGGCGATACTCGGCGGCGAAGTTGACGACTTCGATATCGATGCCGAGGCGCTCGGCGACCGCCACGGCGTCGATGAGATCCTCGCGGCTCGGACAGTCGCTTTCCGTATCGTCATCCTGCCAATTTTTCATGAACACGCCGCTGACCACATAGCCCTGACGTTTCATGAGCAGGGCCGCGACGGCGGAGTCCACGCCGCCCGAGAGGGCGACGATGACGCGTTGGTTTCGGCACACCGTCGCGTCGAAGGGGCGCATCCCGCTCATGCGCCGCGTTCCGCGATACGATCGAGCGGAAAGCGGCCGCCGCGCTCGCTGATGGCGGTGACAATTATTTGAGAATTCCATTGCATGGCTAGACTTTATCATAGATGATGCGGCACACGTTTTGCCTTTCCCTAAACCCGGCGCTGGCGAGATCCCCGGCTACCGCCCGCACAAGCCGTTTATCTAATAGCGAATAACGTGGTATCTTTTACCCTGCCGACGACCTCTGAGGCTTTAAGCTGTGCCATACCGCGATAGCGTGTTCCCGCTTAGAATCCGACAACTGCCTACCGTAGTGACGGAGGCGCGTTCATGATGCCGAGAATTCGATGGCTACTGATTGCGTTCCTGGCCGCGCTAACCCAAGGGAGTTGGAGCGCCTCACCGCGTGTCGACGATGCCGAGCTGATGGCGACACCCGAGCATCGGCGCGCCACCAAACTCATCGCACATTACCTCGCCAATTACCATTACAAGAAGGTGAGCTTCGATGATGCCATGTCGGCCGAGGTGTTGAAACGCTTCGTCGAGTCCTTGGATCCGAATCGCAGTTATTTCCTGCTCGAAGACATAAACCGCTTCGCGGTCTATCGAGACCAATTAGACGAGGCCGTGAAGGAGGCTAAGCTTGGGCCGGCGTTCGAGATCTTCAAGGTATTCCGCCGGAGGCTCGAGGAGCGGGTCACCTACGCCCGCGAACTGCTCGCGCAGCCGCTTGATTTCACCATTGATGAGGAGTTCGTGCTCGACCGCAGCCGCGCTCCGTGGGCGCGCGACCGCGGCGAGCTTGAAGAACTCTGGCGCAAGCGCGTCAAGAATGACGTGTTGAACCTCGTGACCACCGGCCAGGATCAAAAGAAAGCCGTAACCACCGTCTCCGACCGATATCAGGTGCTTGCGCGCCATACTTATCAAATGTCGGCCGATGACGTCTTCGAGATCTTCATCAACTCCTATACGGCGAGTGTGGAACCGCATACAACCTATTTTTCAGCGCGCAACTCCGAGGACTTCAAGATCCGCATGAGCCTATCGCTGGAAGGCGTGGGCGCGGTGTTGCGCAATGAGAACGAGTACACGATCGTACAGCAGGTGGTTGCCGGCGGGCCCGCGGCCAAGAGCGGGCGGCTCAAGCCGGAGGATCGGATCGTCGCCGTTGCGCAGGGATCGGCGGGTTCTTGGGCCGATATCATCGGATGGCGCCTGGAAAAAGTCGTGGACCTCATTCGCGGGCCGCGCGGCACCGTCGTTAGACTACAGCTCATTCCGAAGGGTGCGGCCACGAGCACGCCGACGGTCATCGCCCTGACGCGCGAGAAGATAGAATTGGAAGATCAAGCCGCGAAGCAGGCCGTCCTCGAGGTGCCACGGGAGAAGCCCGCCATGCGCATCGGTGTGATCACGCTGCCCGCGTTTTATATCGACTTTGCCGCGCGAGCGCGGGGCGAGAAAAATTATCGCAGTACCACCCGCGATGTGCGGGCATTGATCGTCAAGCTGATGCAAGCCAAGGTGGATGGAATCGTCGTGGACTTGCGCGGCAACGGAGGCGGATCCTTAGTCGAGGCTACGGAGCTTACGGGCTTGTTTATTCCCGAGGGGCCGATCGTGCAAGTGCGGGACGCCTCAGGCGCGATCGATGTGAATGAAGATCCGGACCCCGCCGTGATGTATAAGGGGCCGCTTGCCGTTTTGGTGGACCGGCAGAGCGCCTCCGCCTCGGAGATCTTTGCGGCCGCGATCCAGGATTACCGGCGCGGGATCGTGGTCGGCCAGCCCACGTTCGGCAAGGGCACCGTGCAGAATCTAATAGACCTCGATCAAATCGATAGCACTGAGGGCGAGGATCTCGGCCAACTCAAGGCCACGGTCGCGCAATTCTTCCGTATCAACGGCAGCAGTACACAACACCGCGGTGTGGTACCGGATATTGTTTTCCCGGCGGTATTAAACAGCACCGATCTGGGCGAACGGACGTTCGACAACGCCTTGCCCTGGGATCGGATCGGAGCGGCGAAGTACGCCCCATTGAGCGCTCCCATGCACACGCTTCAGGAGGCCCGATGGCGCCACAAATCCCGCGTAAGCCAGGCGCCTATCTTTTCGTTGTTGATTCATGAAGCGCAACGCCAGCGGCAGGAAGAGGTGCGCAATCGTGTTAGTCTCCTCGAGCGTAGGCGCCGGGAACGGCAGGGGGAGGAGGAGCGCTGGCAACGCGAGTTGGAAAAGCGTTATCGGGAAGTTTTTAAGGCGATGCCGACGCCTTACCAGAAAGCAAGCGATTCAAGCGCTGATAATGCCGATAAACCCATCGACATCGGCCAGGTGACGCTGTACGAGACCGCCTATGTGCTCCACGATATGATTGAGTTAGCGCGGAGCGGGGCGGCACGCGCAGCGAGCGCGGGCAACGAGTGGAGGCCGGGATTGGCGAAGTAGTAGTTTTCGCCTGCGCGCAAGCCGCTTACACGGCCCGCTTGAAATTCGTGCCGTGATCGTAGAACAAATACACTAACTCGTTCAGATAGCGGAGACCGAGGGCTGTGGGTTGGATATGCCCCGCGCTGTAATCGATGAGCCCGCGTTGGGCGGCGTCGATCAAGCAAGGTTCGATGATCTCGAGGGGCAAGCCCGTGCGCTGGTTGAAAAGTGTCGAGGGGAATCCGTGTTTCAGCCGCAGGGCGTTGATCATGAATTCGACAATAATTTCGTCCGCACCGAGGCGGTGTTCATCCTGGATGGCAGCCGCGGTCCCGGCCCCGTGCATGAAGATCTTGGGGTTGCGGCGCTTGGCCGTGCGTACGATCCGCTGTTCGACCGGATCGCTGATTTTTCCGTGGGCGCCTGCGCCGATGCCCAAGTAATCGCCGAAACGCCAGTAGTTGAGGTTATGCCGACAGCGGTGCTCCCCGCGTGCATAGGCCGACACCTCGTACTGGACATAGCCCTGCGCGGCGAGCGTGGCCTGGCCGGCCTGGTAGATCTCCCAGAGCGCGTCGTCATCGGGAAGCGATGGCGGGTGGCGGAAAAACGCAGTGTTGGGTTCGATGGTCAACTGGTACCACGACAGGTGTTCAGGCCCGAGGGCGATGGCTTGCGACAAATCATAAAGGGCGCCAGCGCGAGTATCTTCCGGGAGCCCGAACATCAAGTCCAGATTGATGTTGTCGAATCCGGCCTCGCGCGCGGCGTGGAACGCACCCCTAGCCTCTTCCCCGCTGTGGATGCGGCCGAGCGACGCCAATTGCGGATCGCGCAGGCTTTGGACGCCGATCGACAAGCGGTTGACCCCGGCGTGCTTGTAGTCCCGGAGGCGCTCGGCGGTTAGCGTGCCGGGATTGGATTCCAAGGTGATCTCGGCTTCCGCGCCGAGCGGCAGCCGCCCGCAGATCCCATCCAGCAGAGCGCTCAGCGCCTCTCCGGATACTAGGCTCGGTGTTCCACCCCCGATAAACACGCTCAGCACCTCGCGTTTCGGGACGCGCGCCCGTTCGTAGGTGAGATCCCGGAGCAAGGCTCGTAAATAGTCTTGCTCCGGCAGCTCGCCGCGAACCTCGTGCGAGTTGAAGTCACAATACGGACATTTGCGCACGCACCACGGGACGTGGACATAGAGCGAAAGCGGTGGCGGCTCCCGTAGCTTCATGGGCTACGGCAGGGAATAGTGCGCGCATAGCAGCGCGTAGAGTTGTCGCAACGCGTGACCGCGGTGGCTCAAGCGGTTCTTGGTTTCCAGATCCAGATCGGCGGCCGAGCACGCATGGTCCGGTAGGAAAAAGATCGGGTCATAACCGAACCCATTGCGGCCCTGGGGGGCCCGCAGCAGACGACCTTCCCAAACGCCCTGGGCGATGAGCGGGGCGGGATCGGCGGCCTGCTTGAGATAAACCATGGTGCAGTGAAATCGGGCCTGGCGGCGGTCGTCCGGGACCCGCGCCGCTTCGCACAATACCTTGTCTACATTCGCTTGATCGCTAGCGTCCGGCCCCGCATAGCGCGCCGAATAGATCCCGGGAGCGCCGCCGAGGGCATCGACCTCGAGACCGGAATCATCGGCGATGGCGGGAAGACCCGTCTGGGCCGCGGCCCACCGTGCCTTAATAATAGCGTTTTCAACGAACGTGAGCCCGGTTTCCGCGGCCTCCCCGAGGTAGAATTCGGACTGTGCGAGAACCTCGATTCCCACGCCGCCGAGGATCGCGGCGATCTCTTGAAGTTTGCCGCGATTGGCACTCGCGACAACCACCCGGCGCGGAAGACGCTCCTTTGCCGAGATCGTCACGTGGCTAATATTTGGCGTTGCAGCGCGATAAGCTTGGCGGTTCCTTGACGGGCGAGGTCGAGCATCTTCTGCAGCTCATCCATGCGAAAGGCGTGACCTTCGGCGGTTCCTTGCAGTTCGACAAAGTTACCCATATCGTTCATCACCACATTCATGTCGGTTTCCGCCTCGCTGTCCTCGCTGTAATCGAGATCCACGATGGGATTTCCACGGTAAATGCCGACCGACACGGCGGCGACCATTCCGTGGATCGGGCTCGCCTTAAACACGCCTTTGCGGACGAGCATAGCGATCGCATCCGCCAGGGCCACGTAGCCGCCGGTGATGGAAGCGGTGCGCGTGCCCCCGTCGGCTTGAATGACGTCACAGTCGATCGTGACCGTGCGTTCGCCTAAAGCGCTAAAGTCAACCACCGCGCGCAAGGATCGGCCGATGAGCCGCTGGATCTCGAGCGTCCTGCCGCTTTGCCTCCCGTCGCTCGATTCCCGTCGCATGCGGCTATTCGTCGCCCGCGGCAGCATCCCGTATTCGGCGGTCACCCAGCCTTTCCCGCTACCGCGCAGAAACGGGGGAACGCGCTCATCGATGCTCGCGTTGCAGATGATCTTGGTGTGTCCGTATTCGACTAACGCGGAACCTTCGGCATAGCGGGTAAAGTTGCGTTTGATCGCAATCGGCCGTAATTCATCGGCCTTTCGTCCGCTCGGACGCATATCTCCCTCTCCTTCAACGTGAAATTTATTCCCCGCGGTCTTGCCGCGGGATCCTTAGCCATGGGGTTTCCAAAGGGGAGAGGCGCAGCTCTCCCCTTTGTCGCCACCAAGGGGTTCATACCCCGTGGTGGCGAAATCAAATTGACTTCGGCCGGGCATTATAAACTGGATTCGTATGGCGAACCCGTCGGAAATCCTCAGCCACTTGGTCGCGTCGCCATGCTGTAGGGCACGGCTAGAGTGCGATCCGAGCGTAGCATGTATAATCAAGATAATGAGTCGAGAGGACAAAACGATGAAACACGCAATCTGGATTAACTCAGTCATCGCGTTGCTCGCGGCGGCTTCCGTTCACGCCGCCGAAGGTGAATTCAAGAAAGATTGCACCATGGGTCTCGCGATGAAGCAGCACATAGCCACCGACTGCTCAGTCAACTGGGCAGGGGAGGACGGCAAGACCTATTGCTTCGGCAACGAAGCGGCCAAGGCTGAGTTTTTGAAAGACGTTCCGGGCAATATGGGCAAGGCGCAAATCTTCTGGGAACAAGACAAGGCGCACTGAGATGGTGGCTAAGCCCTTCCTTACCGACATCAAAACCTTGCGCAAGCGCGCCCGCCGGCACCTCGAGGCGGGCGCGGTCACGGAAGGTTACAAAGCCGACCGGGCGACGGTGCTGAAGCTGCTCAACGAGGCGCTCGCCACCGAGATCGTCTGCGTCTTGCGCTATAAACGTCATTACTTCATGGCCTCGGGGATCAATGCTCAGAGCGTCGCCGCGGAGTTCCTGCAACATGCGAACGAGGAACAGATGCACGCCGATCAGGTTGCCGCCCGCATCGTGCAGCTCGGCGGAGAGCCGAACTTCTCCCCCGAAGGGCTCCTTACCCGCAGCCATGCCGAGTACGTCGAGGGCAATTCGCTTATCGACATGATTAAGGAAGATCTCGTGGCCGAGCGCATCGCGATCGATAGCTATCGCGAGATGGTCGCTTATCTCGGCAGCGATGACCCGACCACCCGACGGATGCTGGAGGGGATCCTCGCTATGGAAGAGGAGCATGCCGATGATCTGGTGAGCCTGTTGGAGGAGATGGGCAGCGGCTAAAATTTCACCCCACACTCTTTGAGGGAGGCGCCCATGATCTTCCGGCAGCTCTATGACAATGCGTCCTCGGCATACACGTATCTCATCGCCGATTGCCATACCAAGGAAGCGGTTTTGATCGATCCCGTTGCCACCCACATCAGTGACTACGTGGCGCTGCTCTCGCAGCTCGGCAGTCGGCTGAGATACTCGGCCGAGACCCATGTGCACGCCGATCATGTCACCGCGGGCGGGCTCTTGCGCGAACGCTTGGGTGCCGAGACCGCGGTCAGTCAGCGCTGCGGAGCGGTATGCGCCGATCACCAGCTGCGGGACGGCGATTTCCTGCGCTTCGGGCAAACCGAGGAAATCGCGGTCATCGCCACGCCGGGACATACGCCGGGCAGCGTGTCCTACCTGTGGCGTGAGCGCCTGTTCACGGGCGACAGCCTCTTGATCAACGGCTGTGGCCGCACCGATTTCCAGGACGGCGATGCCGGAACCCTCTATGACACTATCACCGAGCGGTTGTTTCGCTTGCCGGGCGAGACGCTGGTCTATCCCGGCCACGATTATCACGGCCATTGGGTTAGCAGCATCCAGCAAGAGCGTTCGATCAATCCGCGCCTGGCGGGCAAGACCCGCGAGCAGTTCATCACGATCATGCATGAGCTGAAGCTAGCGAAACCGCGGCTCATCGATCAGGCCGTCCGTGCCAACCGCCTGTGCGGCTTGTCTCAGGCGGAGGTCCGCCAGGGCTGATCTCGGCCTCGGCGGTGCGCTTTAATGGAAGTGCTTTGCCCTATCTCGCCCGCGGATTCGAAAAGGAATAAACAGGTGACTTATGCGAAGGGTTAATGTCCGTCGAAGCGCTGCGCATGCGTTCACATTGGGTTTGATCGCTTTTTGTAGTTTCCCGGCATTCGCGCAGACGCGCATCGCGGTGTTGGAGTTCGAGTTGCACGATTTGACGGCTCTGCCGCGTACGGCGCAGGAGCTGGAACGGACGGCCTCAGTTGCGCCTCTGTTACGAGCGGCCTTGGTAAAAAAGGGCGGTTATGAGTCGGTGACGATCGCTCCAGGCACCCAAGCGAAGGCGAACGCGGCGTTCGGTTACCTCTTCGACCACCCGGAGGTGGCGGCCGAGCTGGGCGCCCGTTCCGGGGCTGAATGGGTTGCGGTCGGGCGCCTTCATAAGCCGAGTTTTCTGTTCGCTTTTTTGATGGTCCATTTAGTGAACGTTAATAGCCAGCGGCTTACCGGCAATTTCGAGGTCAGAATCGAGGGTCGCGTGAAAAAAGTGACTGAGAGAGGAGTAGTACACTTGGCGGAGCAGATTGTTCAAACAATTAATGCGAAAGCCGAGATGTTTCAAGAGCTTGCCCGGACAGAGGCTACAGCAATCAGCGGTTTTCCCGGGCCCGGGTGCCTAGTTACTATGACGGTATTTTGCACCGGGGGCAGGACATGGTAAGTAGCATGACGGCGTTTTCGCGCCAGGCGGGGCAGGGGGAATGGGCCGACAGCATCTGGGAATTGCGCTCGGTCAATCACCGTTACCTGGAGATCTCCGTGCGTCTTCCGGAGGAGTTACGCGGTCTCGAAGGGCGTGTGCGCGAGCTAGTCGGGAGCCGTATCCAGCGCGGAAAAATAGACTGTGTGTTGCGGTACAGTCCGTCCGAAAACACCTCGATAGCGCCGGTGCTGCGGTTGGAGCTGGTGCGACAATTGATCGAGGCCTGCGAGCGAGTCAACGCGTTAATCGATCGGCCTGCTCCCGTCAGCGCGGTTGAGCTGTTGCGCTGGCCGGGGGTGGTGGCACTGGCGCCGCCCGATGTGGAGGCGATCGGCGAGCCGTTGTTGCGGATCCTGAACACGGCGCTCAGCGCACTCGTCGAGGCGCGACGGCGCGAAGGGGGACGGTTGCGGAGCGTCATCGAAGAACGCTGCGCAACCGCTGCCGCGCGGCTCGCATGGCTGCGGGAGCGGGTGCCGGAGATCATGAGCGCTCTCAAGGATCGTTTAATGAACAGGGTGCCGGAGCTCGCGAGCGGTATGGAACTCGGGCGCTTGGAGCAGGAGATGATGTTGCTCGCGCAGCGGCTGGATGTCGCGGAGGAGTTGGACCGGCTCGAGATCCATTTGGATGAGGTTAGAAGCTTGTTCGGTACCGCGTCGCCCATCGGCCGGCGCTTGGATTTTCTATTGCAGGAGATGAACCGCGAGGCCAATACCATCGCCTCGAAATCGGCGCACGCCGAGACAACCTCGATCGCGCTCGACCTGAAAGTGCTCATCGAGCAGATGCGAGAACAGGTGCAGAATATTGAATGATCGACCCGCGGCGTGCGGTCTACTGTATGTCGTCTCGGCCCCTTCGGGCGCCGGTAAGACGAGCCTCGTCAACGCCTTGACCGCGGCGCAGTCCGGCGTCTCCCTGTCGATCTCCTTTACCACGAGGCCGATGCGCCCGGGAGAGCGCGAGGGCGTGGATTACCATTTTGTCGGCGAGGCGAGGTTCGAGGCAATGGTTGCCCAGTCGGCGTTCATGGAATACGCCCAAGTGTTCGGCCACTACTACGGAACCTCGCGGGAATGGGTGGAGTCGCACTTGACGAACGCGATTGATGTGGTGTTGGAGATCGATTGGCAAGGCGCGCGGCAGGTACGCAAGGCATGGCCGCAATCGATAGGGGTCTTTATCCTTCCCCCGTCTTACCAAGATTTGGAACATCGGCTCAAAACCCGCGGCATGGATGACGAGTCGGTCATTCGGCGCCGGATGCTGGCGGCCGTGAGCGAGATGTCGCATTATTCCGAATACGACTATCTGCTCGTCAATGACGACTTCGAGCGCGCGCTCGGCGATCTGCGCGCGATCTTGCGCGCCGGCCGTCTTGGCAGTGAACGCCAACGTGCCGCGCTGCACTCGCTGGTGCAGGATTTATTGGAGCCTAAGATTACGTGAACTTAAATCAGAGCTTGTGAAGAAATCGTAGCGAGCACGCCCGCCCGCGTGGCGCACGGAGCGCAGGACCGTTTCGCCGGGAGCGAAACGGAGCGCAAGCCCCGAAGGGGCGAGTCCCAACGATGGGACGAGCAACCGCAGTGTATGTGGAAATACATGAGGATTCCGAGCACCGCGCAACGATGCGGGCGGGCTGCGCAGTAGCTTTATTCACAAGCTCTCAGAGGAAACACTATGGCGCGAATTACCGTGGAAGATTGTCTTCCTTATGCTAATAATCGCTTTGATCTCGTGATACTGGCAAGTAAGCGTGCCCGCCAGCTCGCAATGGGGTCGCAAGCGTTGGTGGCCCCCGCGAATGATAAACCGGCAGTCATTGCGCTTCGCGAGATCGCCGAGGGCTTGATTACCCGGGATACCTTGGCTGCCATCGAAGCCAAGGAGAAGGGAGAGGACATTTTCTATCCGCTTCCCGATTCGACTAAAGCGTGACTAGCTGCGATCCCCGGCGCGGGGGCTCGCTAGCAGGCAGCATCAACATGAAGATTTGGCCCTTTCTTCCCCTGGCGTCAACCCGAGCAGCGAAGGAATCGTCCGTGCCTTCAGCCTCGGCGCTGCGCCAAATCGATGAGGTATGCCTGCTTGCCCGCGAATACCTGAAGCCCGCTCAAGTAGCGGCGCTGCGGCGCGCCTACGAGTTCGGGGCTCGGGCGCATGAAGGTCAGCGGCGAATGAGCGGGGAGCCGTACATCGAGCATCCCCTCGCCGTCGCGCGCATCCTGCTCGGGATGCGGATGGATTATGAAACCCTGGCCGCCGCCATCCTGCACGATGTGATCGAGGATACGGCCACGGAAAAGCAGCAGATCAGCCACGCGTTCGGTGACGAGGTGGCGAAGCTCGTCGACGGTGTGAGCAAGCTCACGCAAATGGAATTCGAGACTTACGCCGAAGCGCAAGCGGAGAACTTCCGCAAGATGTTGTTGGCGATGACCCATGATATCCGGGTCATCCTGGTGAAACTGGCGGACCGGCTTCACAACATGCGCACGCTCGGCGCGTTACCGCAGGAAAAACGCCGGCTAGTGGCACGCGAGACCCTGGACATCTACGCCCCCATCGCGCAACGGCTTGGCATCAACGCGCTGCGCCGCGAGCTCGATGACCTCGGATTCGCGGCCCTGTTCCCGAACCGTCACCGGATCCTGTCGAAAGCCATCAAGCAATCCCGGGGGAATCGCAAGGAACTGATGTTGCAAATCAAAAATTCCATCGAGCGGCGTCTAAGACAGGAAGACCTTCCCGCGGAAGTCGGCGGACGCGAAAAGCACCTCTACAGCATCTATAAAAAGATGCAGGGCAAGCGCCTACCGTTCTCGGAAGTCTTCGATGTCTATGCCTGCCGGGTCATTGTCGACACCGTGGACGCCGCGTATCGCGTGCTCGGCGTCGTGCATCACCTATTCAAACCGGTGCCCGGACGCTTCAAGGACTACATCGCGATCCCCAAGGCCAACGGTTATCAATCGCTGCATACGATCTTATTCGGGCCGCATGGGGTCCCGATCGAGGTGCAGATCCGCACCAGGGAGATGGACGCCGTGGCCGAGCACGGAATTGCGGCGCATTGGCTCTATAAAACCGGCGACAGCGCCAGCAATACCGCACAAAAACGCGCGCGGGAATGGTTGCGCACCATCCTCGAGATCCAGAGCCAAGCCGGGAATTCTGAAGAATTCTTGGAAAATGTGAAGATCGACCTTTTCCCGGACGAGATTTACGTGTTTACCCCCAAAGGTGACATTCTGAAGTTGCCGCGTGGCGCGACGGCGGTCGATCTCGCCTACGCCGTGCACACCGACATCGGGAACCGGTGCGTGGCGGCGCGCATCGATCGGCGCTTGGTGCCGTTGCGCACGGCATTGAGCAACGGCCAGACCGTGGAGATCATCACCGCCCCCGGCGCCTGTCCGAGCCCGGCTTGGCTCAACTTCGTCATTACGGCCAAGGCGCGGGCGAATATCCGCCATTTTCTTAAGAACCTGCAGCGCGATGAGGCGCGCGGTCTCGGTCAGCGGATGCTGAATCGCGAGTTGCAACAACTTGGATTCGAGCTCAATGCGCTACCGCGCGAACGCTTGGATGCCGCCCTCAAAGAATGCAAGATCGAGAGCCTCGATGCGATACTGGAGGAGATCGGCCTCGGCAAGCGCATGGCGCCCATCGTCGCGCGCTATCTGATCCCGGTCACCGCCGAAGACAGCGCGCGCAATGCCCTGGCCGCGCACGCCGGGCCGCTCGCCATTAAAGGCACCGAAGGCATGGTGGTCTCGTTTCCGAAATGCTGTTATCCCATTCCGGGAGATTCCGTCCTCGGTTACGTGTCCTCCGGGCGGGGGATCGTGATCCACCGGCAATCGTGCAAGAATCTTGCTGAATACCGGAATCATCCGGAGAAATGGATCGATGTGGAATGGGGTTCGGACGTGAAGGGCGAGTTTCCGGCGGGGATCCGTCTGGAGGCGACCAACGAGCGCGGGGCGCTCGCGACGATCGCCGCCGCGATCGCCGCCGAAGGCGCCAATATCGAGTTTGTGGGGATGAACGAACGCGAGGATCGGATCGCCGCGCTGACCCTGACCGTCGAGGTGCGCGATCGCCTACATCTGGCCCGCGTCATGAGGGCTGTCCGGCGCCTGCAACCGGTGACGCGCGTGATCCGGATGCGTACGTAGCCGGAATTTTTTTAATCATAGGACTAACCATGGCACGTACTATTGTCTCCACCGACCAAGCGCCACTAGCGATCGGTACCTACTCGCAAGCGGTGCGGGTAGCAAACACGGTCTATTTATCCGGTCAGATCCCGCTCGATCCCGCCAGCATGCAGATGGTCGAGGGGGAGATGCGGTCTCAAGTCGTGCGCGTGTTCCAAAACCTCCAAGCCCTGGCCGAAGCCGCGGGCGGGACACTCGCGGATATCGTTAAGCTGAATGTCTACCTCACCGATTTGAGCCATTTTCCGCTCGTCAACGACGTCATGGCGAGTTATTTTCATGAACCGTACCCGGCAAGGGCAGTCGTGGGCGTCGCCGCGTTGCCTCGGGCGGCGCCGATCGAGATCGACGCGATCATGGTCTTCCCCGCGTGATGCAGGGCGGGCGGTGAGCCTCGATCGCGGCGCGCCGCCCGATCGCGGCCTGGAGGCATTATGGGGCCGCCGGTTCTTATTTCATCTCCAGGGGAAACCGCTCGTCGAGGTTTTCTTGCCGGATCTATGTCCGTCTTCGGTGTTCCCCGAACGCTAATTTCCAAGTGGCTGCGGAGGGTGACCACGCACCCACGCTGGCCGCTCGTCGAGGATCGGTCGCTGCAGTACGCACGTCTCATGCGTCTCGATAAGCCCATCGGGATTTTATTGCTCTTGTGGCCGACGCTGTGGGCGCTTTGGATCGCCGCTCACGCCCGTCCCGATCCCGGAGTTCTCGTGGTGTTCGTGCTCGGTGTGATCCTGATGCGCTCGGCGGGATGCGTGATCAACGACTACGTCGACCGGGGTTTCGATGCGCGGGTCGAGCGCACGCGTAACCGGCCCTTGGTAACCGGAGCGGTCAGCCCGAGGGAGGCCATCGCACTATTTTGCGGCTTGCTCTTGATGGCCTTCCTGCTGGTCATGCTGATGAATACTTTGACCGTGATCCTGGCCTGCGCCGGCGCGCTGCTCGCGGCAACCTACCCCTTTACCAAACGCTACACCTATCTTCCTCAGGTGCATCTCGGCCTCGCCTTCGGTTGGGCCGTACCGATGGCGTTCGCGGCGCAGACGGGGAGCGTGCCCAAGGTTGGCTGGCTGCTCTTGATCGTGAACCTGCTCTGGTCGGTGGCTTACGACACGATGTACGCGATGGTCGACCGCGAAGACGATCTCCGCATCGGCGTTAAATCCACCGCTATCCTACTCGCCGAGGCTGATCGCTTGGTCATTGGCTTGATCCAGGGACTCATGCTGATCACGCTGCTGGTCGTCGGCAAGGAGGCGGGCCTGGGATGGGTCTATCACATGGGGCTCGCGGTGGCGGGAGGGTTGGCGGTGTACCAGCAATACCTGATTCGAAATCGCGACCGGAGCGGCTGTTTTAAGGCGTTCATCAACAACGGGTGGTACGGGGGCGTGATTTTCTTGGGAATCGCCGGGGATTATATTATTCGCTAGTGTTCAGGCAGCCGGGGTCAAGAAGTTTCGGAGCAGATCATGGCCATGATGGGTCATGATCGACTCGGGATGAAACTGCACGCCGAGCAGCGGGTGTTCGCGATGCCGGATCCCCATGATCTCGTCCCTTGCTCCGCTCGGGGTATCCGTCCACGCGGTGATCTCCAAGCAGTCCGGCAAGCTATCCTCGGCGATGACCAGCGAATGGTAACGGGTCGCTTGAAACGGATTTTCCAGGCCTCGGAATAGGCCGGTCCTACAATGCCGGATCAGTGATGTCTTGCCATGCATGATCTCGCGCGCATGCACGATTTGCCCGCCGAAGGCTTGCCCGATCGCTTGGTGACCTAGACAGACGCCTAAGATGGGGAGCTTGCCGCAGAAATAATTGATTACGTCGATGGAGACGCCCGCTTCGTTCGGCCTGCCCGGTCCAGGTGATATCACGATATGATCCGGCCCCAGCGCCTCAATTTCCCGGACGCCGATTTGGTCGTTGCGGTATACCCGCACGTCCGCCCCCAACTCACCGAGGTATTGCACCAGGTTGTAGGTGAACGAATCGTAATTATCGATCATCAGCAACATATAGGCCGTATCTAGAAGTTATGTACAAAAAGAGTGCGTTCGTTATGTTTCGCACCCTTAATGCTGTGTCGAAGGTAGCCAGTGTGCGCCAGCATGCATTTTCAACGTCATGCCAATGAATTTCAACCCATAGGCGTTCGCGAATTCAAAGTGACGCGCTATGCGCGCCGAGCGGGTGAGTTACGCGTTAGAGAATACATGGCACAGCCGGTACAATTCGAGTTACTGGTAATAAAGCGGGTTGGAAGCCATGTCGAACGTACCATGTAAGGCCCGTCGGACGCCGCTCTTTTCCTGGCACGCCGCCCACGGCGCCAGAATGGTAGAATTTGGGGGGTGGGCAATGCCGTTACATTACCAAAGCGGTATCCTGCAGGAGCATCTCGCCACGCGCCAGCGCGCGGGTCTTTTCGACGTCTCCCACATGGGGCGTTTCAAGATCGAGGGAGAGGCAGCCGAGGCTTTTGCGCTGACGGTGCTGACGAATAACGCGCGATCTCTGGAACTACTTCAGGCGCAATACACCTTCCTGGCCAATGAGCAGGGCGGCGCGATAGATGATGCCTATCTGTATAAACTGGCGCGGGGGGAATTTCTCCTCGTGGTTAATGCGTCCAACCGTGACAAAGACTGGCTATGGCTACAGCAGCATAGATGCGCGGAAGTCGAACTCTCGGATGTGAGTGATGGGACAGCCATGGTCGCTATCCAAGGCCCTGCCTCCGTTTCTATCCTGGAATCGGTCATCGGGAAGGAGGCGCTGAGAGCGAGCAGAAGAAATTGCTGCCGTATCGCGAGGGTCGAAGGACAACCGCTGCTCATCGCGCGTACCGGTTATGCGGGCGAGGCGATCGGTTTTGAATTGTTCCCGAAGTCGGAGCATCTCCCGGCGCTTTGGGAACGGCTAATTGGCCTCGGAGCGGTCCCCGCTGGGTTGGGCGCGCGCGATACGCTTCGAATCGAAGCCGGACTGCCGCTTTACGGTAACGAATTAGGCCGGGATCACGACGGTAATGACATCCCTATTTTGGCGAACACATTTGCGAGCTTTGCCGTCCGGGTTCCTGATCGACATGATTACGTTGGCCAGACTCGGTTGGACGACCAGAGAAAAGAGCTGCAATCGATCAAACGAGGCGAGTTACACACGCCGCTTGGCGACCGCATCTTAAAGCGCTTAGTGCGGCCGATCATGAATCGTACTGACAAGCGGCCTTTCAGGGCCGGATCGAAAGTTTTCCGCGGCGATGAATTTCTTGGTTATGTGAGCTCGGGGACCGTGGCGCCGTATTCCCGGAAATTGGACGGAGAGGGTAAAGCAATGGAAACCGGGGAGCCGTTACTGCGGCCGATCGGCTTGGCCTTAATCGATTCCACACTCGGGTATCGGAGCGATCCATCCTTGGTACTGCGGGTGATCGATGATCGCGGCCGCGGCATGGAGGCCGAGTGGGTGACCAGCAATCTCGTCGGCACATACGGCGCGCGTCCTGCTGCGAGGTGACGCGCTTCGCGTGTCGCGGAGAAGAGGATCGGCTTCCATGGGTATCGTTCTTCACTTGCCGGTTGCAAATCGTAGATGAAACCCCGCACCATGAGATCTGGAGCAAACGCGTTGCTGGATAAGCCAGAAAACCCTCACGACACCGTGCGCGCCATCGGCTGGCGCGAAGGGCGTCTTGTGCTCTTGGATCAACGGCTACTGCCTGCGGTGTGCGAGCATATGAGTTTGGATACACCCGAGGCCGTGGCCGAGGCCATCCGTAGCATGGTGGTGCGCGGCGCGCCGGCCATCGGCATCGCGGCCGCCTATGGTATCGCGCTGGCGGCGCGCAAGGCCTACGCGAACGATCGCGAAGGTTGGCGGCAGGCCATCGTTGCCGATTGTGAGAGCTTGAGGGCCGCGCGTCCCACCGCGGTGAATCTCGGCTGGGCTATCGAACGCATGCGCGCGGCGTTTCCAGAGGGTGCCGGCGATCCCGAACCCGCCTTACTCGCCGAGGCGCAGGCGATCCATGACGAGGATATCACCGCCAACCGGCGCATGGGCGCGATCGGCGCAGCGTTCCTCAAACCCGGCGCGCGCGTCTTGACCCACTGCAACGCGGGTTCCTTGGCGACCGGGGGGTATGGGACGGCGCTAGGCGTGATCCGCTCGGCCTACGCTTGTGGGAAGATCGCGCAAGTGCATGTCGGCGAGACCCGCCCCTGGCTCCAAGGCGCGCGTTTGACCGCCTGGGAGCTGCTTCGGGACCGGATCTCGGTCACCCTGCTCGCCGACAGCGCGGCGGCCTATCTCATGCAACGGGGCGGTATCGATTGGGTCATCGTCGGGGCGGACCGCATCGCCGCCAATGGCGATGTTGCCAACAAGATCGGCACCTATGGCCTGGCCGTCGTGGCCCGTGCGCACGGGGTTCGATTCATGGTCGCCGCCCCCATCTCGACACTTGATCCGGAGGCGCTCGATGGCGGCGCGATCCCGATCGAGAACCGCCCGTCTGAGGAGATTGTGGCGCTAGCCGGGCAACGAGTTGCCGCAGCTGGCGTAGATATTTGGAATCCGGTCTTCGATGTGACACCAGCGGCGCTTATCGATGTCCTGGTCACGGAGCAGGGAGCGATCGAACGTCCCGATGCGGCCCGCCTGAACGCCTTGCTCGCGAAGGATCACCGCGTTCAGGTGTCAAAACGATGATATATACTTGATTCCTAGAAAACTGAGCATTCCATGGCCACGATGCAAAGTATGATGATCTATGTCGCGCCCGAGCAGCGGAAAGCGCTCCAGAGACGGGCAAAAGCGCAGGGGACGAAGGTAGCGGAGGAGATCCGTCATGCTATCGATGCCTATCTCGCCGGTATATCCAAAGAAGAATTGGCGCTGTTGGATGCGGCAACACGCGAGGCCGCCAAACATATCCAGGCGATGACCGAGCGGCTGGCGGGGACGAATAAAAGACTCGATGCCGTCTTCGCCGAGTTGGAGCGCATGCGTGCGAAGCAGATCCCCGAAGCCGATCGGGAAGCGGCGTGAGCCTGGTTACCGAGATGCTGGAACGCCTGGTCGGCATCGCCGTGCTCCGCGAGCGGGTCTACGACACGGCGCAGCGTGTTGACCGGTTGGCCGACTGGCTGCTCGACCACGAGCGCCGTTTGACGCAACTGGGGACCCTTTCGCCACGTGCTTCAAAAAGCTCGGCAAAAACCCCCCGGCGACTGCCCAAGAAGCAGTAAGAAGCGGTCTTAAGATTTGCTGCGCTCGGCACCTCGGGTGTGCGCTGTGCTCGGGACGCGTGTCCGACCGCGACACCGCTAAAAATCACTTTAAAAATCCTACACCTCGGTATCTCGTCCCAGGTTATGATAGCATTTCGCGGCAGAGGTTGATCCAGCCGTGAAGCATATCTGATGATCCAATTCGCCAAAGAAGTCTCGCCTGTCAATATCGAAGACGAGATGCGCCAGTCTTACATGGATTACGCGATGAGCGTAATCGTGGGCCGGGCACTTCCGGACGCGCGGGACGGACTGAAACCTGTCCACCGGCGCGTTCTCCACGCCATGCGGGAGCTCGGCAACGACTGGAACAAGCCGAACAAGAAATCGGCGCGCGTGGTCGGTGATGTCATCGGAAAATACCATCCCCACGGGGATGTCGCCGTCTATGACACCATCGTGCGCATGGCGCAACCCTTCTCCTTGCGCTACATGCTGATCGACGGGCAAGGCAACTTCGGTTCCGTGGACGGCGACTCACCGGCCGCCATGCGTTACACCGAGGTGCGGATGTCCCGCATCGCCCACGAGCTGCTCGCCGATATCGACAAGGAGACGGTCGATTTCTCTCCCAACTACGACGGCTCCGAGACTGAACCCACGATCCTTCCAACGCGCATCCCGAACCTCTTGATCAACGGATCGAGCGGCATCGCCGTGGGCATGGCAACCAATATTCCGCCCCACAACCTCGGCGAGGTAATTAGCGGCTGTCTGGCGCTCATCGATCGCCCCGATATCGACTCGAGCGGGCTGCTCGAAATCATCCCGGGACCGGACTTTCCCACGGCGGCGATCATCAATGGGACCGAGGGGATCCGGGAAGCCTACGAGACCGGGCGCGGGAGGATCCACGTGCGCGCGCGCACTGCGATCGAGTCCTATGATGCGGGTGAGCGCATCGTCGTGACGGAGTTGCCCTACCAGGTCAACAAGGCGCGCTTGATGGAACGAATCGCGGAGTTAGTCAAGGACAAGAAGCTCGAAGGGGTCCGGGAGCTGCGGGACGAGTCCGACAAGGACGGGATGCGCATGGTGGTCGAGCTGCGCCGCGACGAGATCGCCGAGGTTGTGCTCAACAACCTCTATCAGCAGACGCAGATGCAGGTGGTATTCGGCGTGAACATGGTCGCACTGATCCAGGGCCGGCCTCAGATCTTGTCGCTCAAGCAATTGATCGAGTGCTTCCTGCGCCACCGCCGAGAAGTGATCACCCGCCGTACGGTTTACGATCTGCGCAAGGCGCGGGAACGGGCGCATAATCTAGAAGGCTTGGCCGTGGCCTTGGCGAACATCGATCCGGTGATCGCCCTCATCAAGGCCTCGGCCAATCCCGCGGCAGCCAGGACGGGACTGATGGCGCGCGTGTGGGCGCCGGGGGCGGTCGTGCAGATGCTGGAGCGCTCGGGCGCCGAAGTGTCCCGTCCGGAGAATCTTGCGCCCGAATTTGGCCTCACCCCACAGGGCTACCGCTTGTCCGAAGCCCAGGCGCAGGCGATCTTGGATCTGCGGCTGCATCGGCTCACCGGACTGGAGCAAGAAAAGATCGTGCAGGACTATCAAGCCGTCCTGCAAAGCATCGCGAATCTCTTGGAGATCCTGGCGCGGCCGGAACGGCTGACGCAAGTGATGCGCGAGGAGCTCATCGATATCCGTGATCGGTTCAGCGACAAACGCCGTACCGAAATCCGGCAACGGCACGTGCAATTGAGCCTCGAGGATCTGATCAACGTCGAGGATGTGGTGGTGACCTTGTCGCATGAGGGCTACGCCAAGGCGCAACCGATGGACGAGTACCGCCTGCAGCGGCGTGGCGGCAAGGGCAAGATGGCTACGGCGATGAAAGAGGAGGACTTTATCGAGAAACTGTTCGTGGCCAGCACCCACGACACGATCCTATGCTTTTCGAACCGCGGCCGCGCATATTGGCTGAAGGTCTATGAGCTGCCTCAGGCCGGCCGCGCCGCGCGCGGCAAACCAATGGTCAATCTCTTGCCGTTGGAGAACGAGGAGCGCATCACGGCCATCCTTCCCATCAAGTCCTTCGAGCAGGATGGATTCCTGGTCATGGCGACCAGCCGCGGCGTGGTCAAGAAATGTCCGTTAGTGGAGTTCTCGCGGCCGCGCGCGAGCGGTATTATCGCCATCGACCTGAGCGATGGCGATCGCCTGGTGGGCGTTGCTCTGACCGATGGCCGTCAAGAGCTGATGCTGTTCAGCACCTCGGGCAAGGCGGTACGCTTCAGCGAAACGGAGGTGCGCGCGATGGGCCGGGCGGCGCGGGGTGTACGAGGTATCAGACTTAGAACCGGGCATGCAGTGATCTCGCTCATTATTCCCGAGGCGCAGAGTCAGATCCTCTGTGCGACCGAGCGTGGCTACGGCAAGCGCACGCCGGCCGGCGACTATCCGGTGCATGGCCGCGGCGGCCAGGGCGTCATCGCCATTCAGACCACCGCCCGCAACGGAAAGCTCGTCGGGGCCATCGGGATCCGCGATGATGAGGAAGTCATGCTGGTGAGCGACCGGGGAACCCTGGTCCGCACCGCCGCGAACGATATCTCGATTGTCGGCCGAAATACCCAGGGTGTCACGTTAATTAACCTCGCCGATGACGAACGCTTGGTCGGGATCGAGCGCGTCGCGGATTACAACGATAGCGATAACGACAACGAATAGATCCCCGCGTGGACCTCCCTAACGACGACCAATTGCAGGGCTTGCGCACGCGCATCGACGAGGTGGATGCGGAGATTCTGCACATGATTACGGCCCGGGCGCAGCTTGCTAAGGAAGTCGCGGCGGCGAAGGGTAATGATCATGAGTCCCACGCCTACTATCGCCCGGAACGCGAAGCCCAAGTCTTGAGAAAGATCATCTCGCAGAACAAAGGGCCTTTGTCGGACGAAGAGATGGCCCGCTTGTTCCGCGAGATCATGTCGGCCTGTCTCGCGCTGCAACAGCCCTTGAACGTGGCGTTTCTCGGGCCCGAGGGCACATTCACCCATGCCTCGGTGCATAAGCATTTCGGTAATTCCGTGCATGCCTTGCCGATGGGTACGATAGACGAGGTGTTCCGCGAAGTCGAAGCGGGGGCTTGCCATTACGGGGTCGTGCCGGTCGAGAATTCGATCGAAGGCGTGGTCAACCACACCTTGGATATGTTCGTCAATTCACCGCTCAAGATCTGCGGCGAGGTCGAGCTTCGCATTCACCATCACCTGCTGGGGAAGAAGGTCACGCCGCGAGAAGTCACCCGCGTATTCGCCCACGAGCAGGCTTTGGCGCAGTGCCGCCGCTGGTTGAATAGTCACCTCGCGCACGCCGAAAGGGTGGCGTTTGCGAGCAATGCGGAGGCCGCGCGGCGCGCTGCCGGCGAGCACGCGGCGGCCGCGATCGCCGGGGATGCGGCGGCCACGATCTACGGCTTAGAACATCTGGTGAGGAATATCGAAGACGAGTCCGACAACACGACGCGTTTTATCGTCATTGGCCATCAGTCGGTCCCGCCGAGCGGGGATGACAAGACCTCACTGATATTCTCGACGCCGAACCGGCCCGGTGCCCTCTATCACCTGCTCGCCTCGTTCGCCGAACACGGGATCAGCATGATGCGCATCGAATCGCGTCCCTCGCGCCGCGGCATGTGGGAGTATTTCTTCTTTGTGGATATCGAAGGTCACCTGCGGGACGAGGTGGTCGCACGAGCCTTGAAGGATCTCAAGCAGCGCGCGGCCATGCTCAAGTTGCTCGGGTCCTATCCGCGGGCGGTACTCTGAGCGGAATTGGCGGTGCCGTCCATGAAAAACAATCGGCGTAACGTTGTCGATTTTTTTAAGCTGGCGGCGCCCGGCGTGCGCGCGCTCGATCCTTATCAACCCGGTAAGCCGCTCGCGGAGCTGGCGCGGGAGCATGGGATCACCGACGCGGTAAAGCTGGCCTCGAACGAAAACCCGCTCGGTCCGGGACCACGCGCCCGCGCTGCGATCAGGGCTGGGTGCGCGGACATCGGCCGGTATCCGGACGGCGGCGGTTATGCCTTGAAGCAGGCATTGGCCGCGCGCCTTGCGATAGGGCACGATCGGATCACCTTGGGAAATGGCTCCAACGACGTCCTCGAGTTGGCGGCGCGCAGCTTCGTCACCTGTTCGCACCAGGTGATCTTTTCCCAACACGCCTTCGCGGTGTATGCGCTCGCCACCCAAGCCATCGGAGCCGAAGCGGTCGTGACGCCCGCCCGCGCCTATGGGCACGATCTCGGAGCGATGCGATCGGCGATCAATGCTCGGACCCGGCTCATTTTTGTCGCCAATCCTAATAACCCGACAGGAACCTGGATCGACGAGCAGGGGTTGTTGAAATTTATCCAGTGCGTACCGCCGCGGGTAGTGATCGTTCTCGATGAAGCCTACTTTGAGTATGTGCAGGCGCCGGGTTATCCGAACGGCGTTCGGTGGATCGATCGGTTTCCGAACCTGGTCGTGACGCGCACGTTTTCCAAGATCCACGGACTTGCCGGCTTACGCGTGGGCTACGCGGTCTCGCATCCCCAGGTGGCGGAGTTGATGAACCGGGTGCGGCAGCCTTTCAACGTCAATAGCGTTGCGCTCGCGGCGGCGGAGGCCGCGCTCGCCGACGAGGAGCATGTGGCCACAAGCGTGGCGGTCAATACCGCCGGGCTCGCGCGACTGACTCGGGCGTGTGAAGCATTGGGGCTCGGCTATATCCCTTCGGTCGCGAATTTTCTCTGCATCGAGCTCGGCCCCCGCGCGCGCGATCTTTATGAGGCCTTGCTCAGGCGGGGTGTGATCGTGCGGCCGATCGCCAACTATGGCTTGCCAAACCACCTCCGGATCACGGTTGGAACGGAGCGGGAGAATACGCGTTTCATCGACGCACTGAGGCAGGCGCTAAATGAGCTTCCCTAAGGAGGCTCGGTAGCCCTCGTGCCGCCCTCACGGGTCGCCATTATCGGCGTCGGTCTCATTGGCGGATCGCTCGCCCGCGCCTTGAAGCGGTGCGGCGAGCGCGTGAGGGGATACGATGCGGACCCAATGGTCCTGCAGCGGGCGCGCGAGAGCGGTGTCATCGATGAGCCGTGCGCCCATCTCTGCGGTGCGGTCGAGGGCGCCGAGATCGTCGTGATCGCCGTGCCGCTCGGGGCCGTCCCGGGGGTCTTTCAGGGTCTCGCCGGGAGCTTGGATGGGCATGCAGTGATCACCGACGTCGGTAGCGTGAAAGCTTCCGTGGTTCATGCCGCCCGCCGGTATCTCGGGCATCACCTACCGCGTTTCGTGCCGGGACACCCGATCGCGGGCACCGAGCATAGCGGCGTAGAGAATTCTTGTGCTGGGCTCTTTCACGGACAGCGAGTGATTTTAACCCCCCTCGCCGAGACCGACCCGCGCGCGCTGGAGCGCGTGCGTTGGCTCTGGCAACAAACTGGAGCCGTGGTCGAGGACATGGAGATCGGCCAGCACGATCAAGTCTTCGCCGCCACCAGTCATCTGCCGCATGTGCTGGCCTATGCGTTGGTGCGCGCCGCCGCGCGCGTGAGCGGCCGGTCCGCGCTCTTGCGCTACGCGGCGGGAGGATTCGCGGACATCACCCGCATCGCTTCGAGCAACCCCGTCATGTGGCGCGATATTTTTTTCGCTAATCGCGTGCGGCTCATCGAGATGATCGAACGTTTTCGCGAGGATCTCGCACTGCTCCGCGACGCTATCGAGGCCGAGGACGGTCCCGCGGTCGTTGCGTTCTTAGAAGAGGCCAAGAACACACGGGATGCCTTGGCCGCTGAGCAGCGGATCGGGCCGGATCTCGTAGGTGAAAAAAAGCGGTGACTCTCGGCCCGCACGTGCTTAGCGTTGAACCGGGCGGGAAGCTCGCCGGCCGCTTGCGCGTGCCCGGTGACAAGTCCATGTCCCACCGCGCGCTCATGCTCGGGGCGATCGCCAAGGGTGTCACCGAGATCCGGGGATTCCTGGAGGGTGAAGATACGCTCGCGACCTTACAAGCCTTCGAGGCGATGGGCGTGCGCATCGAGCGGCTCGGGGCGGGCGGGGTCAGGATCTACGGGGTGGGATTGCACGGGTTGCGGCCGGCGCCCGGGCCGATCGATCTCGGCAACTCCGGCACCTCGATGCGGTTAATGGCGGGGCTCCTCGCGGGCCAGTCCTTCGACACGAAACTGACCGGCGATGAGTCGCTGTCGAAGCGACCCATGATGCGGGTCATCGAGCCCTTGCGCCGCATGGGGGCCCGGATCGAGTGTAGTAGCACGGGCACGCCGCCGGTAACCGTCTTCGGCGGAGCGCGACTTCGCGGCATCGATTATGACATGCCCGTGGCGAGCGCCCAGGTCAAATCCGGTATTTTGCTCGCCGGTCTATACGCACGGGGGCGAACGTGCGTGAGGGAACCCCTCGCAAGCCGCGACCACAGCGAGCGAATGTTGGGCCGTTTTGGCTGCCCGATACAACGCCAAGACGGCGCGGTTTGCCTACGCGGCGAAGCGCGGCTCGTGGGCGTTGATGTCAATGTGCCGGCGGATCTGTCTTCGGCGGCGTTTTTCATCGTCGGCGCCACGATTGCCTGCGGATCGGATCTCGTCCTCGAGGAGGTGGGGGTCAATCCGACGCGCATCGGCATGATCGAGATCCTGCGGCGCATGGGGGCGGACATCGAGCTTCAAAACAAGCGCGAGGAGGCCGGTGAGCCCGTTGCCGATCTGCGTGTGCGCGCAAGCGATCTGCGCGGGATACGTATTCCGGGCGATCTGGTACCGGCGGCCATCGACGAATTTCCCGTCCTTTTCATCGCCGCGGCCTGCGCCCGAGGCGAAACCCTCTTGGAAGGCGCCGAGGAACTTCGCTACAAGGAGAGCGATCGGATAAACGTCATGGCGAAGGGCCTAAAGGCGCTGGGCATCGAGGCGCGGCCTACCCCAGAAGGCATGCGTATCCGCGGTGCCGCGATCCAAGGGGGCCGCGTGGACAGCGGCGGTGACCATCGCGTCGCGATGGCGTTTGCGATCGCGGGATTGCGGGCCGAGAGGTGTATTGTCATCGCCGACTGCGCGATAATCACTACGTCTTTCCCAAACTTCCTCACCTTGGCTCGGGAAGCAGGTCTTCGAATCACAGCGAGCGGCGGACTGTGAGCAGCAAATCGATTCCTGTCATCGCCATCGACGGTCCAAGCGGCACGGGCAAGGGCAGCCTCGGTGTGCGCCTCGCACGGACCTTAGGATGGCATGTTCTCGATAGCGGGGCCTTGTACCGGACCCTGGGGTGGCTTGCGATGCGGGAGGCTGTCGCGCTCGATGATGTGGCGCGGCTGGCTCATCTTGCGGCGCGGCTAGCGGTGGAATTTCGGGACTCCGCGCCGGGACCGGAGGAGGTGCGCGTGATTTGCCGGGGAGAAGATGTGACTCGGAGCATCCGTTCGGAAGCCCGCGCGCACGCTGCCTCTCAGATCGCCGCGTTGCCCGCGGTCCGCGCGGCCCTTCTTGCGCAGCAGCGCTCCTTCCGGCAGCCTCCGGGCTTGGTAGCCGACGGCCGCGACATGGGAACGGTGGTTTTCACCGACGCGGCGCTTAAGATTTATCTCTCGGCCAGCCCGGAGGAGCGCGCCGAAAGGCGCTATAAGCAGTTGAAAGATCAGGGAGTCAATGTTAATCTCCACAACCTTCTAGAGGGGATCCTGGAACGCGACGCCCGTGATAGTGAACGCGGCGCTTCGCCTTTACGGGCCGCGCCCGATGCCGTGATCATCGACACCACGCGCCTTGATCTCGGGGCGGTGGTTGAGCGTGTTATATACTTACTTGATGCGCGGGCTCGGTGCGCGGGTAGAAATTAATAGTCGTTTGAGGATTCGGGAACTTATGGTTGAAACGTTTGCGGAGTTATTCGAGCAGAGTCAAATCGAGCACAAGATGCGTCCGGGCACCATCGTGACCGGTATCGTCGTCGATGTCCGGCCGGATGCCGTAGTTGTTCATGCCGGCTTTAAATCGGAGGGGGTGATCCCCATCGAGCAATTCCGCAACGAGGCAGGCGCTATCGAAGTCACGATTGGCGATCGGATCGATGTCGCGCTAGATGCGATCGAAGACGGGTTCGGCGCCACTCGACTGTCGCGGGAAAAGGCGAAGCGCGTCATGGCCTGGAAGCGCCTAGAAGAAGCTTTGGAGGCCGGTAGCAACGTGACCGGTGTAATCACGGAGCGCGTGAAAGGCGGTTTTACGGTAGAGATCGAAGACATCCGCGCCTTCCTCCCGGGATCGTTGGTGGATGTCCGGCCGGTGCGCGATACTACCTATCTGGAAGGCAAGCCGCTCGAGTTCAAAGTGATCAAGGTTGACCATAAGCGCAATAACGTCGTGGTCTCCCGCCGAGCCGTGGTGGAAAGCGAGGGGGGCGCCGAGCGCGATGTGCTGTTGAATAGCATCGAGGAGGGGGGCGTTGTCAAGGGGGTGGTCAAGAACCTTACCGATTATGGGGCGTTTATCGACCTCGGTGGCGTCGATGGCTTACTCCATATAACGGACATGGCTTGGAAACGCGTTAAACACCCGAGCGAGGTTCTCAATGTCGGCGATGAAATTGACGTTAAGGTCCTGAAATTCGATCGGGAGCGCAACCGCGTCTCCTTGGGGCTCAAGCAGCTTGGGGAGGACCCCTGGATCGACATTGCGCGCCGCTACCCGCAGCGTTCTCGTATCTTCGGCAAAGTCACCAACGTCGCCGACTATGGTTGCTTTGTGGAAATAGAACCAGGTGTCGAGGGTTTGGTTCACGTCTCGGAGATGGACTGGACCAACAGAAACGTTCATCCCTCGAAAGTGGTCCATGTTGGGCAGGAGGTCGAGGCGATGGTTCTCGACATCGACCAGGAGCGGCGCCGCATCTCGCTCGGAATGAAGCACTGCCAGCCGAATCCTTGGGAGGAGTTTGCGATAAGATTCAACAAGAACAGCAAGGTCCAGGGAATCATAAAGTCCATTACCGATTTTGGCATTTTCGTGGGGCTCGAAGGGGGCATCGATGGCTTGGTGCACCTGTCTGATCTCTCGTGGTCGAGTGCGGGTGAGGAGGCGGTCAGAAATTACAAGAAGGGTCAAGAGGTCGAAACGGTGGTTCTCGCCATCGATGCGGAGCGGGAGCGGATTTCGCTAGGGATCAAACAATTGGAGAAGGATCCCTTTTCCAATTATCTGGCCGAGCACGAAAAGGGCAGTATCGTGACGGGCGTTGCCGTAATGGTCGATGCGCAAGGGGTAACAGTCCGGCTTGCGGAAAGCGTCGAGGGCTATATTCGCGCGTCTGAGCTTTCACGCGAGCCCGTGGACGACGCGCGCAAGGTGATCAAGGAGGAGCAAGAGGTCGAGGCCTTATTCGTTGCGATCGACCGGAAGAAGCGCATGATTTCTCTTTCGATCAAGGCGAAGGAATTTCAAGAACAGACGCAAGCGTTGGAGACTTACGGGGCGGGGGCCGGCATGGCGACCACTAAGCTCGGCGATCTGATCAAGCAGCGCCTCGACGGCGCCGAGTCGCCCGATTGAAGGCGCGCCATGCATCTTCCCGCCCGGTAATTTCTTTGACACCGCTAAGGCAAGCACAGATGACTAAGTCGGAACTCATCGAATCCCTCGCGCGCAAGCAGATCCAACTGGGGAATAAAGATGTTGAGTTGGCAGTTAAGACCTTGTTGGAGCTCATGGCGTATACGCTCTCGACGGGACGACGCATCGAGATCCGCGGCTTCGGAAGTTTCTCTCTCCATTATCGCCCGGCCCGGATCGGACGCAATCCGAAATCCGGAGATCCGGTGCCCCTGCCGGCGAAATACGTGCCGCACTTTAAACCGGGAAAACAGATGAGAGAACGCGTCAACGGCGTGAAATAGTTCGGTCTCGGAAAACAATCGAAGCGTGATTTCCTGCCCGTGGGGGATTCGAAGCAGAGGCGTGCTACGTTTAACGACTCAGGCGTGTGGTTATGGTTCGCGTTCTAAAAGTATTCTTTTTGTTGGTCATCGTACTCGTCGGCCTTGAGCTGCATGTCAAGAATCCTCATTTAGTCACGGTCGATTATTATCTGGGTACAGTGCAGTTGCCGGTGTCTCTATTGATCGCTTGCATGTTGCTCTTGGGAGCGGTTCTGGGCGTCCTGGTAAATCTCGGTGTCGTTGTGCGTTTGCGGCGTAAGATTGGTGAGCTCAAGCGTTCTTTGAAATCCGTGGATCAGCAGTTAACGAGAGGCCAATCCATCACAACGCTCAAGGATGCCTCCTGAGCCGTTCTCGAACCTCATTTGGTTGCTATTGCCGCTTGCCGCGGCGTCCGGTTGGTATCTGGCAAGCCGCGGCGGCGCTCACCGCGGTGGCGAGCCCACCGCCCTCTCCAAGGATTACTTCAAAGGCCTAAACTACCTCCTAAACGAACAGCCGGATAAGGCCATCGACGTGTTCATCGCGATGCTGGAGGTCGAGAGGGACACGATTGAAACACAGCTTGCGTTGGGCAATCTGTTCCGCCGGCGCGGCGAAGTCGATCGGGCCATCCGCATCCATCAAAATTTGATTGCGCATTCCGCGTTGGGCGACGAGCAACGTTCTTTGGCGGCGCTCGAGTTAGGAATGGATTACATGCGCTCGGGCTTGTTCGATCGGGCGGAGGGGCTATTTAAAGGCCTGTTGGACTCCGGAACCCACACGAAGAAGGCATTATCGCAGTTGCTGGATATCTATCAGCAAGAACAAGATTGGGATAAGGCGATCGCGTGCGCGCGCGAGATCGAGACCCGATGCAAAGAGGATATGGGCAGTATGACGGCCCAGTTTTACTGCGAATGGGCGCAGCAGTGCGAGCTTCAAGGCGAGAGCGCCGAGGCCGTCCGGTTATTGCAACGCGGGTTAGAAGCTGATCCCGGCTGCGCGCGCGCGAGCCTGATGGAAGGTAGAATCGCCAAGGTTTCCGGCGATGCTCGCGCGGCGGTCATGGTGTTCAAAAGGATAGAGCATCAGGACCCTTCGGTTCTGGTACAAGCGCTACCGCACTTGCTCGAATGCTATCGAAGCTTGGGGCAATCCAACGAGTTTATAGCGTATTTGCAGACGCTCGTCGCCAAGAAATGCGGTGTCCAGATCCTGTTGATGTTGGCGGATCTGATCGCGGACGAGCAGGGCATCGAAGCGGCGATAAGCTATTTGAGTGACGAGCTAAACCGGCGGCCTTCCTTACGCGGATTGAACCAAATGCTCAAGTATTCAAACGCACACGGCGCGGCGTTGTCCAAGCCACAGTTGGCGGTGCTCAGCGACTACGTAGGCCGCTTGTTACGCCAACGATCGAATTACCAATGTCAGCACTGCGGATTCCTGGCGAAGACACACCATTGGCAATGCCCGACTTGCAAGCATTGGAGCAGCGTGAGGCCGGTCGATGATCTCGATGGCAACTGAGCAACGCGGTGACGCGATGAGCGAATCAAACCCCGAATACAGCGTGTTCGAGCCTCCGCGTCCGGCCGGTGGACGGCTCTATTGGACGCGCTTACACGGATGCGCCAAGGCGCTTGCCGTCTCAAGGCTCGCGGAGAGATGGGACGGCCTGGTGGTGGTCGTCGCCAAGGATGCGCTGCATGCGGAGCGCCTTGAGGAGGAGCTTGGGTTCTTTAGCGGGGGTGGTCAAGCAACCGAGATCCTTAGCTTTCCTGACTGGGAAACGTTGCCCTATGACCGCTTTTCACCTTATCAGGACATCGTCTCGCGGCGTTTGGAAACGCTGGCGCGCCTACCGCACCTCGGAGCAGGTTATTTAATCACCTCCGTCGCCACCTTGATGCATCGGTTGGCGCCGCGCGACTATCTTGAGGCCAACACCCTCGTGCTCAAAGTGGGCGAGCGCCTGGATCGCGAGCGTTTCCGCGAACGACTGATTCACGGAGGGTATCGCTGCGTCTCGCAGGTGCTGGAGCACGGTGACTTCGCCGTTCGCGGATCGCTACTCGATGTGTATCCGATGGGCAGCCGGTTCCCTTATCGCATCGATTGGTTCGACGAGCTGATCGATACGCTGCGCCTCTTTGATCCGGAAACGCAACGGTCCATCGAGAGCAGCGATCGGATCGAGGTGCTACCCGCGCGCGAGTTTCCTCTAACGCCGAAGGCGCTCGAATGCTTCCGCCAGAGCTGGCGCGCGCGCTTTGAGGGTGCACCCGGGGATTGCCCGATCTACCGCGAGGTGAGCCAGGGCCTCGCGCCCGGGGGTATCGAGTATTACTTGCCGCTTTTTTTCGCCGACAGCGCGATCTTGTTCGATTATCTGCCCAAGGGGAGCGTCGTGGTGATGGATGATGGTGCGCCGGAGGCTGCAAGAGCGTTTTGGGGGGAGATTGGTCAACGCTACGAAGCCGCCCGCCACGATCGCGAGCGGCCGTTGTTACCCCCCGATGAAGTGTTTCTCCCGCCCGAGGAGCTTTCCGCTCGGCTTAAAATGCATCCGGCGATCCGCATCGAGGGGCTCACGGCGCCAAAGCATGCCGTGAGTTTCTCAAGCAGCGTCCCGGTGCAGCTTCCTGTCGATGGCCGCGCCGCGGATCCATTGGCCGTCGTCAAACACTATTTGCAAACTCTCGACGGACGGGTCTTGTTTGTCGCCGAGTCGAAAGGCCGCCGCGAGACGCTCTCCGAGCTCCTGCGCCAGCACCAGATTGAATTCCAAAGCTATGCTGATTGGGCGTCGTTTCTTAAGGGTGAAGCGCGAATCGGATTGACCATCGCGGCCCTCGATCAAGGCATGCAGTTGCACAGGCCGCGCATCGCTGTCGTTGGCGAAGCTCAGTTGTTCGGGGAACGCGCCCGCCAAGAGCGCCGCCGCAGCCGCGCGGCACGGGATCCGGAAAGCATCATTCGCGATCTCAGCGAGCTCCACATCGGTGCGCCGGTCGTGCATGAGCATCACGGAGTCGGGCGCTATCTGGGACTCTTTCCGATCGAGACCAGCGGCATTCCCGGTGAATATCTCGGCATCCAGTACGCCAATGCGGACCGCCTCTATGTTCCGGTGCTCTCGCTCCACCTCATCACCCGTTATTCCGGCGTGGACCCGGGTCATGCGCCCTTGCACAAGCTCGGCAGCGGTCAGTGGCAACGCGCCCGCGCCAAGGCCTTGAGACGCATCCGTGATGTGGCCGCGGAGCTCCTGGAGATCTACGCGCGCCGCGCCGCGCGCAAAGGGCACGCGTTTACCTTGGAACGGGATCAATACCAAGCGTTTATACAGGGGTTTCCTTTCGAGGAGACACCGGATCAGGAGGCGGCGATCGCCGCGGTTTTGCACGATCTGCAAGGCGAGCAACCGATGGATCGGCTCATATGCGGCGATGTCGGGTTCGGAAAAACCGAGGTGGCCATGCGCGCGGCTTTCGTCGCGGCGATGGGCGGCAAGCAGGCCGCGATCCTGGTGCCGACCACTCTGTTGGCGCAACAGCACCATCGAAACTTCCAGGATCGGTTCGCGGAATGGCCGCTCCGCGTAGAGCTCCTGTCACGGTTCCAGGTCAAGAAAGACCAAGACAAAGTCGCGGCGGGGCTCAAGGACGGCGCGGTCGATATCGTCGTCGGAACACACAAGCTGTTGCAGGAGTCCATTGTCTTCAAGCGCCTCGGGCTGTGCGTCATCGATGAAGAGCACCGCTTCGGGGTGCGGCAAAAGGAACGGCTGAAGGCCCTGCGTTCGGAGGTGGATATCTTGACCTTGACCGCGACCCCGATTCCGCGCACGCTGAACTTGGCCTTGTTCGGCACCCGCGAGCTATCGATCATCGCTTCGCCCCCCGCGAGGCGCATCGCCGTCAAGACCTTCGTGACCGAGTGGGACCAGCGGCTCTTGCGCGAAGCCATGGGGCGCGAGATCAGCCGCGGCGGCCAGATCTACTTCCTGCATAACGAGGTGGAAACGATCGAAGCAACCGCTCGCGAGGTGGCAAGGCTCATTCCCGAGGCGCGCGTGCGCGTGGCGCACGGGCAGATGCGCGAGCGCGAGCTCGAGCAAGTGATGCTCGATTTCTATCATCGCCGCTTTGCGTGCCTCCTGTGCACGACTATCATCGAGACCGGAATCGACGTGCCGAACGCCAATACCATCATCATCAATCGCGCCGACAAGTTCGGACTCGCCCAGCTCTATCAACTGCGCGGCCGGGTGGGCCGTTCGCATCACCGGGCATATGCCTATCTCGTGGTCCCGTCGAGGCAAGCCCTCAAGGGCGACGCCCTGAGGAGGCTCGAAGCCATCGAGTCGATCGAGGATCTCGGCATCGGGTTTACCTTAGCCACCCATGATCTGGAGATCCGCGGCGCCGGAGAGATCCTCGGTGAGGAGCAAAGCGGGCATATTCAGGAGGTCGGTTTCGGCTTGTTCACGGAACTGCTCGAGCGGGCGATCCAGGCGCTCAAGGCCGGGCGGCAGCCCGAGCTCGACCGGCCGCTCGATCATGGCGTCGAGATCGAGATCCATATTCCGGTATTGATCCCGGGCGATTATGTACCCGATGTCCATACCCGTCTTATCACGTACAAACGGATCGCGAACGCCAGTGATCTTGAGGAGCTTAGCCGGCTGGAAGAAGAAATGATCGATCGTTTCGGCACGCTGCCGCAGTCTGCCAAGGATCTGTTTCGGATCACGCGGCTCAAGCAGCGGGCAGCGCCTCTCGGGATCCGCAAGATCGATCTCGGCCCGCATGGCGGGCGGGTGCTCTTCCACGCGCAGGCCCAGATCGACCCGCTGGCCTTGGTGAAACTGATGCAGACCCAACGTCATACCTACAAGCTCGAGCAAGGAGACAAGATCCGGATCACGGCCTCGTTGCCCGACGGCGATGCGCGCATCGTTATGCTCGATCGTTTGTTCGATCAGCTACAACAGCGGGCGGCGGCTTGACCCTCTCGCCGCACAGATCATGAAACGGGTTTATTGCTCGGAGGATCGACTACTCGTCGGTTTCCTCAAAGGTGTCCTCGATGGCCACCGCATCGACTGCTTGGTCAAGAATGAATATCTCATCGGCGGCATCGGGGAACTGGCGCCGGGTGCCTGTTGGCCTGAGCTTTGGGTGATCGAAGAGAGTGATCTGCCACAGGCCCGCACTCTCATCGCTTCGGTTCTAAACGGCGGATCCGGCACGGAGCCATGGTGCTGTCCGGCGTGCGGCGAATGGATCGAGCCACAGTTCACAGAATGCTGGCAATGCGCGCGCATCGACGAGGATCCGCCGCGATACCGTTGTCGTTGATCCATGCGCTAAGGTATCCGCGCGCACGCTACTCCACCCGCTAAAGGCAAGCACCGCGACGAGAAATAGGGCAGCTCATCTATCCCGCAAATCCCATACCACGCCGAGCCGCGCCATCGGCCAAAGGATCAGCCAGTAGGCGAGGTCCGGCTCCGGGCGGTGGGCCTTGCCGGGATAGGCATGGTGATCATCATGCCTCCATTCGCCGTTCAAGTAGGCAAGCTTGTACGTCGTTGCTGCGCATCCTTTCTCATCGGGCGGACCTGCATGAGCACGGGCGTTAAACCAGAGCGTCAAGATGGTGCAGATCCAGTTCGGCAACAGCCCGACTAAGGTGGCGAACGCGAGCGAACCGGATACATACCAAAACAATCCCCATTCGAACCAAGGCACGAGGAATCCCCAGCGGTCGAACCAAAGCGTTTCTGGGTAGCGCAGGCGGATCGTCCGGCGCGCATGGCGTGGATCATAGGTCCAGCCGATGCAAGCGTACGCCAAGGAATGGACGACCGGCGAATGCGGATCGTCTTTCGTGTCGCAATTGTTGTGGTGATGACGATGATTGGCCGCCCACCAGGTGATGGCGCCTTGACTGGAGGCGGCGCACGAATAGGCGATGAGAACCTCGAACCAACGCTTCGCTTTGAAGGCGGTGTGGGAATAATAACGGTGATATCCGATCGTCATTCCCAAGAAGGTATGCCGGAACACTAACAGGGTAATCAGCGCCCACATCCAGGGACGCGTGCTATAGCTCACGGCCGCATCAAAATCGACCCAGAGCAAGGCGAGGATATAAAAGCCGAGCGTGACCGTACTAAACAGGCGATGAAGGATCCAATGCGACATGGGCAGCAACCGGGACTTAAAGAAACCGGCACAGAATAACCAATCCATGACCGTTGTGCCAGAAATCAACCCGTACCCCGCGACCCGGTCCGAGCTTTGGGTGATCGGAAGAGAGGTGATCTGCCACAGGCCCGCACTCCCATCGCTTCGGTTCTAAAAGGCGGATCCGGCAGGGAGCCATGGTGCTGTCCGGCGTGCGGCGAATGGATCGAGTTGCAGTTCACAGAATGCTGGTAATGCGCGCGCATCGACGAAGATCCGCCTCGATACGTTTAAAACGCTTCAGCCTGCTCGGCGCCCGGTCCCGGCCGTTCCGTATCCGCCACCGCCAGGCGTTTCAATCACCAAGACATCGCCGGGCCGCATCATGATTTCCGCGCAGCCGCCCAAGGGTTCCACCGTACCGTCGGCCCGCTCCACCGAGTTGCTACCGACCTGACCCGGCTCGCCGCCCGCGAGGCCGTAGGGCGGTATGCGCCGGTGGCTCGATAGGATCGCCGCATTCATGGTTTCCAGGAACCGTACCCGGCGCACCGCGCCGTCGCCGCCGCGGTTTCGGCCCTGGCCGCCGCTGCCGTGGCGAATGTGAAAGCTCTCAAGCAGCACCGGAAAGCGCCACTCCAGGACCTCGGGATCGGTCAAGCGCGTGTTGGTCATGTGCGTCTGCACGCAGTCGGTGCCGTCGAAGCCGGCGCCTGCGCCCGAGCCACCGGCGATGGTCTCATAGTATTGATACTCCTCATTGCCGAAGGTGAAGTTGTTCATAGTGCCTTGCGCGGCGGCCATCACACCGAGCGCCCCATAAAGCGCGTCGGTGACATACTGCGAGGTCTCGACATTGCCCGCTACCACTGCCGCCGGGTAACGCGGGTTGAGCATCGAGCCCGCCGGGATGATGACCGTCAAGGGCTTGAGGCACCCGGCGCTGAGCGGAATGTCGTCGTTGACGAGGGTCCGGAAAACGTAAATCACCGCGGCCAGGGTCACGGCCACCGGTGCGTTGAAGTTGTTCGCCTGCTGCGGCGAGGTGCCTGTAAAGTCGATCACCGCCGCGCGTGTGGTCCTGTCTACGGTGATCTTGACCTTGATCACCGCGCCATGGTCCATCTCGTAAGTGAACTCACCGTCACGCAGCACCTCGATCGCTCGCCGCACCGACTCCTCAGCGTTATCTTGCACGTGTCGCATATAGGCTCGCACGGCTTTCAGGCCGAAGTAAGCCACCATGCGGCGGAGCTCGTGCAGGCCCTTTTCGTTGGCGGCGATCATCGCGCGCAGGTCGGCCAGATTTTGGCTCGGGTTGCGTGCGGGATAGCGGCCCGAGGCCAGGATCGTCAATAACTCGTCCTCGCGCAAGCGGCCTTGCTCGACAAGCAGGAAGTTGTCGATCAACACACCCTCTTCGTCAATATGGCGACTCGCGGGGGGCATGGAGCCCGGCGTCATCCCGCCGATGTCGGCGTGATGCCCGCGCGAGCCGAGGTAGAACAAGATACGCTCGTGCCCCTGGTCGAACACGGGTGTGATGACGGTCATGTCCGGCAGGTGCGTGCCACCGCGGTAAGGGGCGTTAAGCAAGTAGACGTCACCCGGGCGCATCGTGCCGGCGTTCGCGTGCCGCACCGCTTGCACGCTCTCGCCCATCGAGCCGAGGTGCACGGGCAGGTGAGGCGCGTTGGCGACCAACTGCCCCTGCGTGTCGAACAGTGCGCAAGAGAAGTCCAGGCGCTCCTTGATGTTGACCGAGTAAGCGGTGTTGGCGAGCGCTGCGCCCATCCGCTCGGCGATCGACATGAAGAGATTATTGAATATTTCTAGCATCACTGGATCAGCCCTTGTGCCAAGCGCGGTGCTCTTCGGGCGAGGGACCTTGCGCGTGAGGAGGAGACAGTTCTGCGGTGTGACGGCGGCCTGCCAGCCCGGCTCGATCACGGTGGTCGCAAAGGCCTCGGCGATGATCGCGGGTCCCGCGATCCGATCGCCGGGCCCAAGCTTATCCCGCTCATAGATCGGTGTGGGATGTTCACAACCGCCGCTGCGCATGGTCACGATCTCAGTGGGTGCCGGAGAGGCGGCCTTGTCTTGCTTCGCGGCATAAGAGGGCGGCCGCGGCCGGTCTTCCGATACGTCTCCCAAGCCCGTCACTTCGACGGAAACCGCTTCAACGACGAGTGAGCGATCGGCCATCAAAAAACCGTAGCGCTGGCGGTAGTCCTGTTCGAACTGCTCGATCATGCGATTCGGCGCGGCAAAATTGACCGTCAACGCAGAGTCCGTTCCCTCGTAACGCAGATGCGCGCGCTTAGCCAAACGCCACCGCACTGCGGGGCTACCTTGACTGCTCAAATCCTCGCGGCCCTCCGCCGCAAGCTCCTCGAACACGGTGCGCAGTCGAGGCATGACCGCCGGATCGAGCTTCGCTTCGATGGCGCGCTCGCGTATGACGCTCACCTCGGCGAGCCCCATGCCATAGGCGGAAAGCACACCGGCGTGAGCGTGAATGAAGACTGTATCCATCGCCAAAGCGTCGGCGACCAAACAAGCATGTTGGCCGGCCGCCCCGCCGAAGCAGCATAGACAGTAGGCGGTGACATCGTACCCGCGTTGCATCGAAATCTTCTTGATAGCATTGGCCATATTTTCTATCCCGACTCGGACGAAGCCCTCGGCCACTTCCAGCGGAGATCGGCTATCGCCGGTCGCGGCCGTGATCTCCGCCGCTAGCTCCTTGAACTTTCCTCGCACGATGTCGGCATCGAGCGGCTGATCGCCGCACGCGCCAAATACGCGCGGAAAAAACCTCGGTTGCAGTTTGCCTAGCATCACGTTGCAATCGGTGATGGTGAGCGGTCCGTCCGCGCGATAACAGGCCGGCCCCGGGTAAGCCCCAGCCGAGTCCGGGCCTACCCGATAGCGCATGCCGTCGAATTGGAGGATCGAGCCGCCGCCCGCCGCTACCGTATGGAGGAACAGCATGGGGGCACGCAACCGTACCCCGGCGACTTGCGTCTCGAACGTGCGTTCGAATTCGCCCGCGTAATGGGAGACGTCGGTGGAGGTGCCTCCCATATCGAAGCCGATGACCTGGTCGAAGCCCGCGGCGAGCGCCGTTCTGACCGCTCCGACCACACCGCCCGCCGGGCCCGAGAGAATACTGTCCTTGCCGCGGAACCGAGCGGCCTCCGCGAGACCGCCATTTGATTGCATGAACAGTAAACGCGAGCCATGAAGCTCTCGTGCCATGCGCTCGACGTAGCGGCAGAGGAGGGGCGAGAGATAGGCATCCGCGACTGTGGTGTCGCCCCGGCTCACGAATTTCATCAGCGGGCTAACTTCGTGTGATGCCGAGATCTGCGTGAAGCCGATCGTACGGGCTGCCTGCGCCACCTGCCGCTCGTGGGCCGAATAACGATAGCCGTGCATGAAAACGATCGCGACCGCGCGCAAGCCGCGGGCGAACGCGGCCCGCAACTCGTTTTCAGCCCCTTCAAGGTCGAGCGCTACGAACACCTTGCCGCGGGCGCCGACGCGCTCCCTCACTTCGATCACGTCCGCATAGAGCATCTCCGGCATGATGATGTGCCGCGCGAAGATGTGGGGCCGCTTCTGGTAGCCGATGCGCAACGCATCACGGAAACCTTTGGTCACCACCAACAGCGTCGGTTCGCCCTTGCGCTCGAGAAGGGCATTGGTCGCGACGGTCGTACCCATCTTCACGGCCTCGATTCGCTCACTTGGGATCGGCGTATCGTGACCGAGGCCTAAGAAATAACGAATCCCGGCGAGCGCCGCGTCGGTATAACGGCCCGGATTTTCGGAGAGCAGCTTGTGGGTAAAAAGCCGGCCGTCGGGCCTGCGGGCGACGATATCCGTAAACGTACCGCCACGGTCGATCCAGAACTGCCAGCGGGGTTTCGATTCGGACGGTTTCTCCATCGCTGGGAAGATAGCACAAACGGCGAGTTGCGCCTCCCGCCAACGCGCAAACCCCTAGCCGTGCGCGAGGGAATCAACGTGTACTAAGTCGCGGCCACCCGAACGATGCGGTACGACCGGCTGGCGTCGCCATAGGTGGTCCGTGCTCGCGGGATCACGCTCTCCCTTCCCCCCGCCACGATATAAATACGGCGCCGAGGCCGCCCGCCTCAACCCTCATCGCCCCGCCGCATATCCAGCGGCAAGAGCGGGGCGAAGCCGCTGATAAGTGATTGATACGACGTGTGCTACACTTCTTCTATGGGCCGGCCGCCGTCCTGTAACACGAGGGATCGGCCGCCCCTTTCATGTTAGGCCTTCACATTATTTTCACGCAAACCCTTTATCATTGAGCTGTTAAGTCATGCTCTTTATAACTGCAGCGATTGCTTCCAAGGAGTTAGTCATGAATCGAATACGTCATATTATAGTAGGCATCTTTTTGGTCACCGGGCTAGTCCTGAACACCGCATCGGCACTGGACACCTCTGCTCAACAGATCCGCTCAACGGTTTTTCGCGAACATCGGATCTGTAAGCATCAGCTTCACGGTGAGATTTTTTTTAGAACTGAGCTATTTTTTGGCTTATCAAGATCTAATGGTCCGGATGTGACTGAAGAAGAATTTCAGCACTTCATTGACACTGAAGTTACCCCCCGTTTTCCTGATGGACTGACCTTGTTAACTGGTACAGGTCAATTCAAGGATTCGACTGGAACCATCATCCAAGAAGGGTCGAAGCTCTTGATATTGCTATATCCTTTCAACAAGAAAAGTAACCGGGCAGTTGAAAAGATCCGCGAGGAATATAAAAAGGACTTCCAACAAGAGTCTGTACTGCGTGTCGATGAACAATCGTGCGTGTCCTTCTAATCGTTCGCGTGACATAGCCTACCAACCCCTTCGAGAGGGACGTTGAACCTCCCCCGAAAAAGTAGACACCTTGATCTAACGGCGCGCCGAGGATGCAATGACCCCGGATTCCGTTACGCTCCACCCAGGCTGCGCTCGCTGTAGTTCAATCAGTTGGCCGATTGCGACGGGAGACCACAAAGCGCGGCGCTCGGCTGCACTGAAATCAGATACCTGCAGCGTCACAGAGTTGCCGCACCACCCGTCGTAGCGCTGGGATTCCCGATCCGAAGCGATGCAGCGGCGCTGCCTCCGGAGACCGGGTGTGGTTCGGTGACTCGGGCGGCAGCCGCTCCCATGCATCCTTGAGCGTGTGCTCCAGGAATGCCTCATCCGTGGTGTCGTCAACGATCAGCAGACATCGGCTCAAGGGTACGTCCTTGACCAAATGCTGGAGCTCGAAGATGCATCCCGCGTTCATAGCGGAGAAGCTGCGTAGATCCATCAGTACCGCGTCACCTTCCTGAACGAGCCGCTGCAATGCCCGTTGCCAGGAATCCGCCTGACAGAAGAAGTTGTTGACGCGAAACCGGCCATCTGGATCAGCCGCCCGGTCCCATTCGGCCATGCTGCGCTCCAGTGAGGCCGGGTCGCGCACGAAATGCGACGGCAGCTTGCGGCTGAGGAAATCGAGGAACTGATGAGGTTGCACCGTGCTGCCCGCAACGTCGGGGCCGGTGATCGTCTGCACGCTGCCGATGTGGCGCCAGTACCTGGCTACCGTGTCGAGCAGAGCCTCGCTGCGCTCGCCGAGCGAGAACACCCGAAGAAACGTCAGTCCGCGGGCAGGGTGCGGCTCGCGACCAGGAATCCTGCGCCCCGCCGCCGACACCAGCTTATAGGCGAGGAACGCTGCGGGCGCAGTGGCCGCCCACCCCAGTCCGCCCCACACTAACCACATGGTGTAGAAGCTCGCGAAGAATAACCACAGGGCGTCCATCATCAGCGATTGATCGCTCAAAGTTTTTCGCCGGTAGGCCCGGGCGATCCACCGCGCCAACGCCCACCCGATTCCGCCGAAACCTGCCAGGGAAAGCGCCAAAGTTGCGACCACGAGCCACACCACGTGCAGGTCCAGAGACACCGATAACGCTACGGCCGCGTCGATTCCTCGATGGGTGAACAGCGCGAACCAGACAACCAGCGTTCCGCTGATCGCGGTCGTCATGAATCCGAGAACGAGCGGGGCGACAGCGCGCACCCGACGGTCGAAGCATAGCAGAATGAGCACGGTTGGGATGCCGTTGGCCACGAGCCAGATCTTCATCATCCCCACTGGCGTTACCGAAGAACGCGCCGGCAGCACCGTCCCGCCAAACTTCAGCGCCGGGATATCGGTAATCGAGGATGCCCAGAGCCCGAGCAACAGTAACATCACGAAGTAACCGGCCACACACGAGGTGCGCAGCCGCGTGGAACCCGGGACGATCAACAGCAACGCCAGCACCGCAGGCCAGGCATAGATCCAGACCGACAGCAGGAACCCGGGCACCCCAAGCCGGTAGGCAAAGACGAATCGCCAGGCCAGCGCAAACACGAGCGCGAAGGTAAGTCCGGCGACGGTGTAGCGAATCGCCAGATGCCAGGGCCCACGAATCGCTCGCCGGCAGAGATCCCTGCCGTGTGCGTACAGATCCCGGACAGCCGGGTTGGCAGCCTTCGACGATCCCGGGGCGTGAGGTGCAGGGACATCGAAGCCTCCCGTGATGGCCATCTCGCGAATTACGGCCCTGCGATACCTCCAAAGCATGAGCGCGGAGAGCATCAGCGTGAGAATCGGCACGGCGATGACGACGATAAACAGGAGAACGCTCAGGATCTGGGGTGTCAGCTCCTCCATCATCGCGACGCCATTTTGTGCGCTCCCCGCGCGAACAACGCTGGCGGTCAGGGATCAATCTCCACGGCGGACGGCGCTGCCTTCCAATTCGAGGAGCACCGTCCCCTTCCAGTCCTTCACGACCGTGGTCCAGCGCCGCGTGTTTTCGTCGGGAAAGATCAAACGCCCGCTGTATGTGATGTCCGAGTTGGCGGGGTTCTTCCATTCCATGGTGTGCTTGCCCGCATCCCAGGTGCCCGGGGCCAGGTAGACATAGGTTCCCGAGGACGAGAAGATCCAGAACGGGTATCCCTTCATCTTCGCGTCGTAGGTGCCGTAGATCACGTCTTCTGTGCCATCCGACTTGCGTCCGGTCACGCCCCTGAGAAACTGGCGATTGAGCACCCACTCGTAGGTTTCGGTGTAGGTCACTTCCGACACTTTGGGGCGCACCCGCTTCACGCGCACGTCCCATTGCCCGAGAAAGTTGTCGAGCGCGTTCTCGTCCGCACGGGCACCGTGGGCCGCGAAACAGAACACGGCGAATAGCGCTGCAATGTTCACATTTGTTGCGCGGTCGAATGTTGCCATGCTGACCTCCCCTGTTGAAACCGCTTGCCAGAGGCTGCGGGAAACTCCGGTTCCGAATCAAGAATAGCGCTTCGCTGTCGCGGATTCCAGGCTTATCCGGTTTCATCGCCACGACCACTTTCGTACGACTGCGATTCGTTCGAATGAGTGAACGATATTATTACAAAAAGGGCGCTGATCGGTTTGAATCAAAAGCCTAAGCTCCATTCAATGCAATCTGACGGAAGCACTCTCATGGGTTTCGACCGCGACGCTACGCGCCGATACCTCTAAAACGCATCATCTGACTCGGCGCCGGGGCGCGGTTTCCATTGCAGCGAGTAATACCTTCCCCGGTCGCGCGCCCAAGGATCGAAGCCATTCACGACCGAGTCCAGCTCGGCGGCCAATTCCGGTACGGTTCGTAACAGCACGCGCTTGAGCGGAGAGACTTCCTGCGCGTGACCATTCGGCGTCCCTTTTTCCATCACTTTCCCGTGAGGACCGTTGTCGTTGACCCAAGCGATTCCCAGCGTGGAATAGAACTCCGGCCGGAAGCTCGAGGTAAAGAAGCGATCGCTGAATAGACGGCGCGAAGCATTGAGGATAAAGACCTGAAACTGCGTTTCGGATATCGCAAAGCCGTGGGGACGCGTGCGCTCGGCCAGCCATCCGACGACTGTGTCGAGATCCTCGATATTATCCACCAGCGAGCCGTCCGGGTGTCCTAGGCAATCGTTGATCGGAGAGCCGTCGGCGTTGAGCTGCGCATCCGTGATCACTTTCGAAGCGTCGCATCGATGCTGGCCGTACACCTCCCTCAATGCCTGCACGAGATCCTCTTGTTCAACCCGCTCCGGCCGATCCGCGGGAAGGCTTTGATCGGTAAAGTTATCGAACCCCGTTAGAGTCTTGAGACCGTACTGGCGGCGGAATTCGTTAAAACGCGGTACCCCGCGTTCCCGATCCCGGATCAAGTCCAAGGCGGCTACATCGATTTTGCCGGTCGCGGTATTGAGCCGCGGCATCGGGAGGTTCTGCAGAAACCGCGCGTGATTCTGCAACCACAACAGCCCTAAGCGTTGCCGCCCCATGCTGATCGCCCAATTGGCGAGCCCGCGGCTCCTTATCTCCTGGGTTGCCTTCCCGCGGAAGGTATTGATCACGGGAACCTTGTGCCGGATGGTGTTCGGGTCCCTATCCCATTCCCGATACTCGATCAGATCCGGAACCATGGGATGTAAGCGATAGACGGTGGTGAATTCTTCCGGAAAGTTGAACGGCGATCCGAAGTGATTGATACCTCCGTTCACATGCTCCGGATTGCGCAAATCCCAGACATCCCGTTCGGAAACCTTGGATTCATAGATTCGATTCCCGAGCCCGACGATTCCCGGTCCGGAGGCAAACACGGAGTACCAGCCGGCTTTGCCTGAGTCGCTCGTTCGCGCGAGCTTTCCGAGGACCCGTTTCAAGGCGTCCGCGACGAGCTTGTGATCACTGAACAAACCAAACCAATTCGAGTTCATGCCGAGATAAAGTGGTTCGTCATAAAGCAATTGCGTGGTCCATTCGACGGTATGGATCTTGGCGATCTCCGCGGCAACGACGAGCCGGGCGATCTCGAACAGCTCGTTCGCACTCACGTCTTCATATTGAATTATCGCATCCGGTTTGTCGGGGTTTCTGAGCCCCGAATCGGCACCCGGCGTTTGCGCCATTCGGTTTCTGAATTCATCGACGAAGGCGTTGTGCTCGCGTGCGAACACGTTATGGTAAAAGCTCAGGCCGATGTTCCAGTTGTCGGGGAAGCCGGTCGCTTCTTGGCCGCTCCACGCGGGGTTGATCGGATCAGCCGCACAACCGTCTGAGATTATCTCGGGACAGATTATGAATGAAGGAAGATAGCCCAATCGTTCCCCCGGTCTGTTCCCAAACCGCAGAAGTAACAATTTGGCTTTATCGGCGGGGTCGCGCTTTACCCGCTGCAGCGATACTTCATCGTAGCCATAGAGTTGCGAGCCATCCCACCATGCCGTCACGGTGTTCGCGGTGGTCTTGTGAGCCCTGGCCAGATACTCCTTGTCTTGATAGGTGAATCGGCGTGGTTCATCGGTTTTCGCATAATAGGCCTGATCGATTTTATCCCCGGGGCGGCATTTGAGATCTCGAACATCGGCTGGCGACAAGGGCTTTGGTTCGTTGTTTACGCGCTGCGTCGCGCACCCCATGCTGATCATGGCGGAGTCGTTATGCCCTTCCCGCAGGTGCGAAAACCAGTCATGAGTCATGAACTGGATCCAAAAAGCCGCGAGCACATTGAAGAAAGGCGCCGGTTTGTAATCGCATTGCGCGTCCTCGGAATCACCCGGCAGCCCGAAGCCTTCATTGCATTTTGCAGGGTTGGATTGCTTGCGGGAAAATAGCTTTCTGCTGATGACCTGAGGGTCCGGTTTCAATAAGCCCAGGCGACCGCCGTGGCGGTTTCGAACCAGCTCCGTTTTGCCCAAGTCCGGGAAAGTGGATTCGAACGGCACATTGCGCGCAAACGGCTGATTCGTCGATCCCATGAGCGGGTTGCGAAGGTCATTGCAGATCCCGGTCAGCGTCCGGTGGCGGATGAGCTCACCCTGACACAGTTGCTCACCGCCCCCGCCCACGTCCCGATAATTGGGATGATCGCTTGGCAGGCGCATCGCTTCCCAGATCTTAAGCACCCGTCCGTCGAAACCATCGCGCCCTTTGACGTAATCTTCATAGGTCTGGTTGTCAAAGAGATTGAACTTGATGAGCTCCACGCGTTGATACTCTAAATCGATCAACGCCCCATCGACGCCTCTTCCGTTCGCTTGCAAGTGCTGGCCGACTCGTGTGACGGCATCTCTTCCTGGTGCCTTGGTGGCCTCATCGCCCGTGGCCCAGTAAGTTTGCCAATCCACCCAAGGCGTCGCCCTGTGCGCGAGTGTTTTTTGACCCCCTCTGCAGTTGCCAGTTTCCTTTGCCACCTTTCCGAGAAACCGCAGCTTGCGGTCTTCCGCGATTGGGCGAACTCCCTCCGCTGCGACTCTTGCGCAATCCCGAAGCGCTTCCAATCGCTGCGCTAAGGAATCCGCCGCTGCGCCGTCCCATCCGCTAAGCGCGAGCACCGCAACGAGCAAACGAGACCTCATTGTTCGCGCGCATCCCACGCGACACCGAGTCGCGCCAGCGATCCCGACCATACCGGGCGCGTCCGTGTGCAAGTGGAGCGTAGGCACACGCCTGGCCTGCTGAAACGCCTGAGTCGCCTAAAACACGGCCCCAGCCGCGCCACGAAAATCGGTTGGAACCGGTTGGCCTCTCTTCCGCGCTTTTTCTCGTGCTATCTCGTGATTCAGGTCGGCAGGGATGAACTGGACCTTTTTGCCCAACCGCTTTGCTGCAATCAGCTCATCTCTGGACACCTCCCCGCCGCCGATTGCAACTACTACGTCACTGTTTTCGACCATGGCTGTCGAGGTCGGGGACAGTCGCTCGGTGCCCGGCGTGAACCCGCCCCAGGTTGCATCTCTTACGTAGAAGACAACGTCGATGCAGGGGGACAGCTTGACGTTGTTTTTCTTCGCTTGGGTCGAGACGATACCCGTGGTCAGAAATCCCTTTCGCTTTGCTGTCTCGTAGACGGTGCCTATGCCCTCGGGAGTGGCTCCAATGTTCACGATCGTGGCTCTCGGGTCAAACTCGTCGAGGATTCGGGTCGCTTGCTCGAGCATCGCTTTCTTGTTCTCATACTCGGCGGCTGAGTAGCCCAAGAAGGTCAGAACTTTCATTTCCTTGCCCTTGAAGAAAGAGCGGATCTCTTCAGGGGTCGCCTCTCCAATAGTCGACGGCTGGTCGCAGCCCTGCGCGATGCGTGCGAACAGCAACGCAAGCAAGGCCGCATAAAAAGCGATATGCCACTCAACTTTGCATGCTCCATGATCGTGATTCCTCTTTCTGCTAAAAGCCGCGGCCCCGGCGCTCCGCGCCGACCAATGACTCCCGCTGAGGGGCGCCACGCTTTTTGCGGCATCCCTCAATAGCAGACCCCGCGCGCCCGTCCGCTGATCGGGATTGCCTGGTTTCGGCTTGAACCCCTCGAAGTGCCGGGGAATGTCCTTAGCCGGCCCATAGGATCGCCTTGTTCGCACAATCTGAATCGCTTTTCACAATTGAGCATCGTAGAACCTTATTGAATAAGATGGATATTGTTTGCGATCGTTGCGATCATAAGAGTCGATATAATTTCAATATAACTATATGATTATATTGGCGCCCTGGGCCGGACTCGAACCGGCGACCTCCCGCTTAGGAGGCGGACTCTTCATATTGTAACCTTTTGATAGTTCGTATATATATAAATCGATTACTGTTACGATCGCAAATGGATCGCACTTAAAAGTCCCTGAGCTGAAATATTCTAGACTATTCAATCAATTTTTTTCGTGGGCAATGGCGTACCTAAGAACGTTACCGTCCGGTAAAACTCAGGCGATCATACGCAGGTTGGGTCACAAACCTATCGTGCGTACGTTTCGTACCAAGACGATGGCAAGTGAATGGGCGAGGCGCATCGAAGATGACGTTGTACGAGGCAGTTATTATGAGACATTAACTGCTAGACGAATCACACTAAATGAAGTCCTAGATCGATACGAGCTAACGATTCTTCCTCGTGTGCGATCGCCTTCAACGATGCGAAGTCAAATAAGGGTTATTCGTGCGTTTCTAGGGCATCTCTCGATGGTTTATTTGACCCCCGAATCCGTTATCAATTTTATTGACTGGCGCTTACAGTCGGTGAAAGGAGAGTCGGTGAGAAAGGATTTAAATACGTTATCGAGAGCCGTCACTTTCGCACGCGGGATTATCAAGCTTCAACTACGTGAAAATCCCGTAACCGTTGCGCGCGAGATGCTCTCGTTTACGGGAAGTTTGAAGACGAGCGAAAGCCGCATGAAACGCGTAGCGGACGATCAAATCGATCAGATTGAGCGAACCTCAGAATCGAAACTACTCCCCAAGATTGTAAGGTTTATTGTCCAGGGGTTAACGGCACTCCGACGAGGGGAGGTTTCTAATATCAGGTACGAACATCTGCGAGGGGTAGAATTATCAATCCCGGAAACAAAAACTGATAAGCCACGCGTTATACCGCTCAATGATATTTCCTTGGACATAATATCTTCATTACCCAAACGCTCGGACGGATACCTTTTTGGCTTAAGGCCCGATTCTATAACTCAAGCTTTTGGACGAGCCTGTCGCCGCGCGTCGTTACCAGACTTGCGGTTTCACGATCTGCGACACGAAGCGACGAGTCGATTGTTCGAATTAGGATTGGGGATACAGGAAGTTGCTGCAATTACTGGTCATTCAGACTGGAAGTCGTTGAAACGCTATACACATCCTAAGCCATTAGAAATACGCAAGAAGATAAATAAATCAACGGTGGGACGGTAAACTTACAAGGTTTTGCTGTTGTTCGAATTCCTGCCGGGCCTCTTGGCGACGTCTATCCAGATATGCGACAACGTCACGCACATCGGCTACACGGTGTCCGCCTTCGCGGTAGGTTGGAACAGGACATCTCCCGGCTCTTATTTTGTTATCTGCAGGAGTAGCTTTTAGAACTACGCTAAGCTGTTTCATGTTTAAAGTTGGCCCGTACGCCGCAAAAAGGAACCGAAGGTTTTCTTCCGAGGTTTCTTTGAAGAGACCGGGGGTTACTGACGTAACTCGTTCGTTCGACTTGACCCGAACGCTGGTCCTGGCTAGCTCCGCGGAAGTCATTACATCATGTGCTTAGTCGCTGGAGTGCTAATCTATTTTTTTATACAAGATATATCTGTAATAGTCAAATATAATCTTGTAATGCGTTAAGCACGATAAAGACGTATTGGGTAGAAAGCAAGGGTTCGGGTTATTGATCCCGCGATTAGAAGCCCCGATTGAAAAAGCGATTTTCTGCGTTAGAGCAACCCCTCCACGCTAGTTATTTTTAGAATGATCTTTTAGCGTGGTTAATCGATTCCGGCGTCGATACTTCCGATGCTCAACCATCGTAGCGATCACCCGACCGGGGTTTCGCTGATCGATCACAAGCATCGGGTAGTCGTCATTCATAGGCGCTAGTTCTATGACCGGTTTACCCTTGTTGTCAAACCCGCGCGGCCTGTATTTCCTGAAGGTGACTTTCTCTTCTTTATCAAACTTGGCGGCGACAAAGTCTCCGGGTTGAGGCGGTAGTTCGGGATCGAGGATCACGATATCCCCGGGGTAGAACTCCTCGAGCATGCTCTCGCCCTCGATGACCAGTCCAAAGGCCCGATCGGTCAGGTTTTCGATATTGGTCCACACGTTCTCGGTACGCGCGGTAATCGGGTAAGTCTCCTCGCTAGCAGTCCATGCCGCCGCTTGTACGTAGTCACACACAGGCACAATTTGATCGCCGTAGGCCGAGACCACCACATTTTCTCGGTCGCCGATGAACGGTTTGCCACGCCGAGGGCGCCCGCGGGAAGGAGGCACATCGAACAGTAATTCTTCGGGGGTCGTATCAAGTAATTCCGCGACCATTTCGACTCTCTTCCTGCTCGGGGCCGTTGCATCGGCTTCCCAGAGTTGCACCGACTGAGGTTTGATGCCGATTTGGCGCGCGAGATCGGATTGGGTCCAACCTTTACGGGCCCGCGCCGCGGCGATTCTCTTTCCGATGGTCACGAAGTCACTATACAAGTGTTGCTTGTTTTCTGCATTATACACAAGAATCTCTTGACTTATAAAGCTGAAACTTGTAAATAAGTCATGCCATGACTACCGCTTTGCGTATGGCCATAGAGCTGCTGGGCAGTCAAGCGGCGCTGGCTCGCTGCGTAGGGATTCGGCCCCAAGCCGTCCAGCAGTGGACCATCAAGGGGCGCGTCCCCGCGGCGCGCTGCCTTTCCGTAGAGCAAGCTACCCGCGGTAGAGTCAGCCGCCACGACCTGCGGCCCGATGTCTTCGGTCCCGAACCACCCTGCCAAACCGATACAGATCCCGCCTTCAACAATTGTCAAACCCCGCGCTTTCACAGACTGGGGCGAGCCAGCTAGACGGATGATCACGGGGCCTGGAATCTCCCATGGAGCGGTGACCGCACCCGAGAGAATTGCGGATTTTTTGTGCCTTCTTAACGGCCACCTCCGCTCGCTGGCGGATGTTGATACCGCGAGGAGGGTGCCGGTATGACGAAGCGAACCACTGAGAGCGTACAAGAGAGCGTCACGCCAGCGCGTGAGACCAAGCCCGCCGATCCACTTGAACCAACCCCGATGCGGGTGAACATCGACCAGATCAAGGAATACGACCGTAATCCCCGTCGCGAGCGCAACGAGGCCTATGATCTGATCAAGCTGTCCCTACGTCAGCGCGGATTCCGCGGTTCACTGCCGATCACGCGTCGCCCTGGCGATGACATCTATATGGTCGCTGAAGGCGGCAATACCGTGCTGCGCATCGTGAAGGAATTGCACGAAGGAACACAGGATCCCAAGTTCCACACCCTCCAATGCCTGTTCGAGCCCTGGGTCAATGAGAGTGAGACCCTGATCGCGCATCTCGTCGAGAACGACAGCCGCGGCGAGCTCATTTTCATCGACCGCGCGCGGGCGGCGCACGAGTTGCGCCTATTACTCGAACAAGAAACGGGCGCACCCTTGAGTAACCGGGATCTGGCCACGCGGTTGCGCACACGAGGCTATCCGGTCGACCATGCATCTCTCGCCAAGATGGACTATGCCATCGAGACGCTCTTTGCCTGCATCCCGGTGGCATTCCGTGCGGGACTTGGGTTATCGCGGGTTGAACGCATCCGCACGCTGGAAAATATCTTAGTTGCCTTCCTCAAGGACCGCAAACTGGAGGGAGGCGCAGTCGAAGAGGGCCGGCGGTGGTTTCTCGGCTGCCTCGCACGCTACGACAGCGTAAACTTGGCCCTGACATTGGAGCCGATACAACGTGAGATCGAGGCCCACGCGGCCGAGCTCTGTGACGAATCAGTGGCCAAGATACGCGCCGACTTTGGTTTCATTGAAGCGACCGGCCGACCGGGTCACGACGCGCCGCCGCCCGAACCATTCAAGCTCCGCGAACGCGAAGTCCTGATGCACCCAGCCGTCCCGGCCCAGACCACCGAAACGAGTTCCCAGCCATCGGAGCGGGTCCCTGGAACAACGGCTGGCAGCTCCCAATCTGCTGTCGCGTCGGACGTAAGTACTGAAGTCGGTAAACGCGGTGGACGGTACCTGGAGAAACCTCCAAGCGACGATGCTTTCCAGGATGCATTTGGAATCGACGGCGAGCCGATCAACGAAGATGCCGAGCAGCCACCACTCACGCGTTCTGGTGCGCCCTTGGTTGCAGTCCGTAAGAACAACGACCGGCCTCAGGACGTGAAAAGCCTGCGCGGCCGTATGTGGACGCTGGCGACGCAGCTCGCACAACGCCATGGGTTGGGCACCTGCGTCTGCCTCTGTCCGAAAGGATGCGGGTTCATCGTGGATCTGCCGGATCAGCCGTTGTATATCGGCGAGCACCCGGCGTCCGCCGAGGAAGCCCAGCGGGTGACACTCTGGTGGATGCTCGCCGCTCTCTCGGACGAATGGCCTTACGGCATCGATCAAGCACCGGCCCTCGACTACCTGGAAGATGCGAGCATCTATCCGGCTATCCGGGCCGTATCCGAGGGCGACGAACGCACCGCCACCGAGACCCTGATGCCGAGGGTGAGCTTTCCGCCCTCGCTCGATCTCGCCGCGCGGCAACTCTTCGCTGTGCTTGATGAGCACGACTACACGCGGCTCATCCAGCTCATCGACACACGGCGGGCGCTTCAGATCCACTGCCGTCGGTTGGGCAAGCGCATCGTCTGGGAGGTTTGAAACTGTACGAAACGTGAGCGGGAGATGAACTATGCGCATCCGTAAAGAGGCCGAGCTCAACACGGCCATCCTGCACTTCCTCGCGAAATGCGTGGCCGAGGGCGATGATCAAACGCTGGCTTATCTGGGTCTGGACCGCACAGACGCCGAAGCGATCGAGTCCCTTCATCTTACCGATATCGATCATCTGGGCTCGGTACACTTCCCGCTGCTGCGTAAAGCCTCCATCGACCGCGATCTTGTGCACCGGCTGATCGAGCGGGTCGGCGATCTACGTCAGAGCACCTCGATTCGGGATGACCTGCTGACGCTCGATGCGCCCTTCCCCCTGATGCAAGCGCTTTTCGGCATGGATGCCAGTGAATACGCCGAGCGCGGATGGCGACTTCAGGTCCGGCGACACAGCGGTCGTCCCGCCGCGCCCCGCGAAGACGAGGAAGCAGCGGTGTGGCAAGCCTATGAAGCCTTGCAGAAACCAGAAGACCACACGCTCAGCCCTGAAGACTACCTCACCCTCTGTAAGACGACCGGGGTGTCGGCGCGCACGGTCTGGAGCGTCATGCAGCGGCTGCTGGCGGCCGGCCCGTCCGTGACGGCTGAATTCCATAAGCTCGCAGGGGATACAGGCGATAGGCTTAGCGACCAGGGTCACGACGGCAGCCGAATCACCATCATCTGAAGTCATTAGCACGCTGGCCGTGATCCCCGATCCCCACACTGTCGATCCCACGACCCGTGCCCTCGAAACCTATATCGAGGCGAGCGTCGAGCAGTTACTTCACGGTCGAAGTAGCGCGCCTCAACACGGCCTGCTCTTTCTAAGCGCCTGGCATGAGGCGATGCCGGCGCTCGTGCACTTGGATCCGGTGCTCGAGCCCGTGGATTCGCGTGTGTTTGCCGTGCTATGGATCTGGGCCAAGCAAGAGGGGCGCGGATCGACCGCCTTCCCCTCCTATGACTATCTTCTACGTCGCTCGAACATTCAATCCCGCGCAACGTTGTCCCGGTCACTCGCCATCTTGCGCATGACCCGTTGGGTGACCCTCTGCCGGCGGGTGCGAGACCAGGGCCGCAATCGCGGCAATATCTATGCATTGCATGACGAGCCGTTGCCACTCGCGGCCACCCTCTACCTCGACCCCGGCTACATGGAGTTCCTCGAGCGCGCTAAACGTCATCACCATGAGCATGTCGGGCGGGTCGCGCAGGTGTTACTCCAAAGCCTGCAGGAATCCATCGACGAGGGGGAAGATGTCGTCGCTGCCCCGGTGGTCTCCCCAATAGATCGGCGTCTCGAGGCCCTCACCACGATTGCAGGCGAGGGGAGTGGCAATTACTTTGGCCTCCGACGCGGCATGCTATCGGCGCTGCAAGCCTCGAAAAACCAAGCGCCCATACCCTCAGCGAACGCCATAGGGAATCTAACCCATCAAACCTTCAAGAAACTGAGCGCAGGCAGGGTTCAAAATTCGAACTCGGAACCAGTTCACAAATTGAACTCCACCCAAGTTCAAAATTTAAACTCGGCGCTATGTAGTAGTAGTTATTTAATAAAAACTACTACAGACAGAGGTAACGAGGATCGATCGCGCGCGAGCGCGGGATCCGCGGCAACAGCGAACCTCGTTTACCCGGACTCGCTGTCACGCAACGAGCAGGCGATCGCCACGATGTACCTCAAGGGCCTTGAGCCTGACTCGCAACAGGCCTTGCTCGATGAGCTTGGGGAGAAAATAAGAGTTCAGGCCAAGACGGAGCACCGAGTTCGGAATGCCATCGGACTGCTGTGCTGGATGTGCAAGGAGACGCGGGCGGGGCGGCCACCGCTGACCAGCGCCCACCTGAAACACCGCGAGCGCCGCGATCGGGAACGCGCCCTCCAAGCGCACATCGAGGCCGAGCAACGCCGGTTAACGGAATTAGCCTTGCGGCCGGTAGCTGGCCGGCTTGAGGTGCCGCCATGATCCTTAATCTCGCCAGTAAGCCCACCGCCATCGCACGGTTTTTGGTGAAGATTAAGCCACGCGCACCGGGCGCAGGTAGCCCACCGCTGCTGGTTCAGGCTGAACCAGCAGCGGTGGGCGATCTCAAGACGCCGTTGCCGTGCCTATGGCTGTGAATTCAGTCGGTTTTGGGGACGCTGTCATGGAATCGCTATTAGCGCTCACTCGCCGTCGTGCCTCAGCAACTCGAATTAGCCGCAACACAGCGCTCCTGATCCGTCATCTGCTGCGGGTGGGGTGTCCTCCGGAGGGCTACGCCGAATGTACCAGGCGACGCAGCGCCAACGACGTTCATTTGAGCGCTTCCGAGCTTCGCACCGCGCTAGCGAGCCTACGCCATTGGGGTTGGATCGAGCGCCGCCCAAGCGTGCACAATGCCAGCGGCCACTATCGCCTGACACGCGCGTTTGCGGCGACCATTGAGACGGTGGACGAATCGCTGTATCGCGCGATCCGCGAGCATCTTCCCGGGCATCCCCCTGATGACAAGAAGCCACCGGTCGACGCGGACTTGCGGCAGGCCCTGCTAGCGCTCTCACTTGGTCGACTTATGCACCGGATCTTCGAGCTGAACCGTTTTCTGCGTCAGCACTACCATCGAGCGTACAACAAGGGCACCCTGCGAAACGTCTGTACGATCCTCCACTGGTTCCTGCAGGAGGAAGCCCGCCAACCGGGCGGGCCGGTCATTATCTCTCTCGGCCGCCTCGCTACGCAGATGGACCTCGTTTTTCGAACCGCGAAGCGGGCGCGCGACCAGCTCGCTGCCTGGGGCGTTTTGTCGCAGCTAGACGATGTTTACCGTGTGAACCACCGCCGGCTGGTAGACATTATCGAGGGGGAACACGCTGAGTTGCCTTCACCGCCCCTGCGTGTATCCCGCCCGCGTCCAACCTTGACGGCCGTGCCATGAAGAGGGAGGCAACGTTGAACCCGCGTTGGGCCACTCAGAGCTTAACCGGCGACAACAATGACCGGACCGGGCACATCCTATCGGAACGCGAAGCGCTATGACGACAAAGCACCGCGATCGTGACGTTGTCCCAGCCTCGACGGACCAGACGCCTAATGTCCCTACCACCGTGGACGTTCCGGGCGCCCTCCGCAGCGAAGTCTGGCTCACCCTCCAGACCCGCCATGCGCAGCAAGTGTTCTCGGGTCGAAAGGCCACTCCGGAGAAACCCTACATCATCGGTCTCACCCGGTTTGGCGCGATCCTATCCCAGCTCCAGGTGTGCGTGTATGCCGATGATCCCTATGCCGACTGGTGGCTCATGAAGGTCGAAGAAGCATTGCAACAAGCAGCACAGGAAGTCAAGGTCCTCCGTCAGGCGGTGGAGCAACAACTCAAAAGCACGCCGGGGTTGGAGGTCAAGATCGCCGAATCGCTGCACGCCATCCGCGTGCCGCTTAAGTTCAGCAACCCCTTCGCGTATTCGGCGGCGCGGATCCTCGCGGACTTCGATACGCTCGTCCGCGTCGTCTTGACTGCCCGGCACATCGGGCTCATGGATCGGCGCGAGGCGGAGCGCTGCCTGGTGCTGGGGACACGCGCCCTGCGCCGGGCGATGGGGACGGCGCTCGGGTACAAGTACGAGGGCGTGAAGCGCCAAGACATCCGCGAGGGCAACGCCAAGGCGCAGAAAGCATGCGAGCGCATGGGCGAGGTGCCCCCGGAGATCCTTGATGGCAGCCGGCGGGCGCGGTATGCGCCAGAGAAGCACCTCATCAACCAACTGAGCGGCGGGCCTGTCTTCATGCGTCCCGGCGGACTGGTTGAACGCTGGGGCATGCCGAAGTCACCAACCCCAGAAGAACCGAAAGGAGCGTGAACCATGAACGAGCAACTCATCCCCGTCTGCATGCGCGCTAGGCCATCGCCAACAGCGCCGCCCCGTGCCTTGACTATTGTCGTGTGCGTTCATGCGGGGCGCTCAACGGATGTGGAACCGGCATCGCGAATAGGCGTTCGCGACGAGCTATTGCATTACCTGGAGGCTGTGAAAGCCGCCTGACATCGCCACCGGATTCTTTGCAACACTGGGATAGAATTTGCGTGACATCAAATGATTCGGTGGTGTAGACTTCCTTTCGACTAGTAGATTAAACAGCTACCGAAACGGTAGCCCCTTCCCCGGTTTCTAACCGGGCAAATCGCTCCGCTCAGGCGTTGTAGCGTCTTGCATCGGGATGATGCATGCTCTTAACGAATACGGCAGGAAGCTTGTCCAGGGGGTGCAAACCTCCGCGTATTACCGTAGGTAAGTAAGCACTTCTTCGGTGCGGTAATGCCCCATCAGCTGGCTGGTTCGCTCCAGCGCCAGCGACCAAGGTGTTCCGGAGCGAGTGAGCTCATGGACGCGCTGCTGCGCGAACGTGTGGCGCAGACCATGGATGCCGTGGCTGTAACCCAATGCGCGGTGACTTGCACGTGTCCACTGCTGGGACAAGGGTTTTCCCGCGGGTAGGGCGTAGTATTGCTTGATGCCATGTTCCAGAGCGCGGTGGATAAAGTCGCGAGGTGTTTCAAGCCGGAGGGGTTCCAGCGACCGCGCGGTCTCGGGGCGGACAGAGGAGAGGTACTCATGGCCACCTTTGCCTATGAACGTGAATCGGGGCCAGTCCTCTCGGCCTAAGAAACGATCGGGCCGCAATTGATCGAGCCTGGCATTGCTGAGGGGTCTTTCTTCGGCCGGACAGAGGGAAGCCAAGTCTTCGACCCGGCAGCCGCTTTCGACCATGACCGCTGTGGCCAGTCGCGCGGCGGGGGAGAGCAGAGATTGAACCAGCCGGATCTGCTCTCCTGTATAAGCTCGGCTTGTTTGGTTTTGGGCTTCTTGGCTCCGACCTGGAACGGTGAGTGTCCCGATGTTGGGCAAGGTCTCGAGCGCCTTGGCGTAACCTTGCACCGTTGCGGCCCGTAACCCGTCGCTGACGCGTGCGTCGATATAGGCTTGCGCGTGCTCGCGGGTAATCGCCGTGAGCCGCGAGGTGCCGAAGTGTTGCTGAATATGCTCTGCCGCACGGCTGAGATCTCCGATATACCGATGCACGGTGCGATCGGAGCGTAAGGCCGCACCGGAGGCTTTGGAGCAACCCCGATGAGCGTGCGCCAGGATCCAGGTTCGCGCCTGATCGCGCATCGTGCGCGAGGCATTCCCGCGGTCCCGTCCCCGCCCGCCGCGCTTACTCAACGGTCAGGCCTTTGAGGTAGCGGTGTACGGTGGAGGCGTTGACCTTCGTATGCTTGCGGACCCTGAGCCATACGACAATATCGCGTACGCTCGCACCCTGTTTCCAAAGCGCCGTAATCTCTTGGCGATACCGATCGAGCTTCTGGCGCCCTGGGGCTTGCCGACGTTGGCGCGCGACTGCACGCACGCAACGCACATGCTCGAGCTCCTGGCGAGCTTGGGAATCCGAGAGGGCCTCGACAATTTCAGTCGATCGCCGGTCGCGTGCGCTGCGGCGGATCAGATGATCGGCGGACTTCCCAGTGCGTAACCCGCGCGGGCGGGTTGTCCTCGAAGGAGTCTTGTAGCTCATCACGCTGACCTATCACCGTACCCGCAGGTTAACGCTAACGCGCGCTACCCGGTCGACACTGCTGCAATACCCTGTTGCACGAGCCTGTTGCACGACCCTTGTTGCGCCAATCACCGCGCTTGCGAGCCGTGGTGCGGCTTTTGGGCCAGCGGGAGGGTGGGACCCTGACGGGCAGGGATAGCCCGTCAGGGTGGGCGGTGACGCGCTGGCGCACGCGGGTATCAAGGGTCGATGCCTGCAGCAATGCCCCAAAGGGGAACTAGCTGCGCCACGCCTGACCGATGCGCCAACCCACTATTGCAGACTGCGCCAGGTAGCGCCGAGGGCCGTGAACATCGTATCAGCGGGCGCGCTGGCGCTTGGCTTGGGACGGTGGCCCAGCAGGCGTGCCATTCTCGGCCTGGCCCTTCGCGCGGAAGGTGACCGCCTCGACACGGGATAAATCGAGGTCGATGCTATCGGCCTGTACCTCGATGCGGGTCACGGTCTCGCCGTCTTTGTCCTCCCAGGTATCTTGCACCAGGGTGCCTTCCACCCGCACCCGGGCGCCTTTTGGGAGCAGCTTCGCGATGCTCTCGCCCCGGGGACCCCAGAGGTGGACGGGCAGCCAGAAGCCACCCCTGTCCTCGAAGCCCCCGTTACCATCGGGTAGCTGGCGATCGAAGTAGACGCGCAACTCCGTGACGGTGCGGGGTTCGCCTTCCACGGTGACTTGCTTGAGATCTGGGTTTGCTCCCAGGTTGCCACGGCCAATGAAGTGATTCGACATGACTGCCTCCTGTTCGGTGTTGCAGCAGACCCTTGCGGTCCGCCTTACAGCGCCTATACGCCGAGGACCGCTCCCAGTCCAGGGAAAACCCTCATCTGGTTTCCGAGGCTTTTCGTGAGGCGCACGCGCGGCGGTAATGGGTGCACGGGTTTCGTCCTGCCGCACTTACCGCTACTCGTTTCGGTGGCCTTTTCTGCTGGGCAGATCGCCAAGAGAAGTCCAACCGAAAGACCCGCCACAATGATCGTTGACACGCACACGGCGGAGGCGTATAAGCCAGAGCTGCTTTATCGTGGCGACTGCGAATTCAGCCGCGCCCTTCGCTGCTCGCAAGAACAGCCCCTTTTGCCACCGCGCGCCTGCACCTTCCGGTGGCCAGCTCTTGGGCTGAGGCAGGCATTCATCGCAGACTTCGGTCTGTACTTCGACCCTTACCGGGGAGAGCCCCTTCCCCGGCAGGGTGAAGTGTGTCTCTCCTCGGGTTTTTATGCATCAGGAGAAATACCATGACAGAGACGACATCCGATCGTAACTATTTCGATTTGCACATTCTCGGTATTGGCTATCTGCACCGAGCCCGTGAGATCACCCCCAAGCGCGGCGAGCCTTTTTTGGCCGTCGAGGTGTCGGCGCTGCACGGCGCTGCCGGGCAAGTGGAGTACACCCGCTTCGATTGCAAGGTCTCGGGCCGCGAGGCCCAGCGCATAGTCCGGGAGTTGCTGCCCGACATCGAGGCCGAGAGGCGGGTGCTCGTTGGGTTCAAACTGAGCGATCTGTACGCGGAAACTTTCACCTACCAGAACGGTGAGAAGCAGGGCCAGACGGGCGTGAGCCTCAAGACCCGTCTCCTTCGCATCGACTGGGCTAAGTTGGAGGGCGAATACGTCGTTCGCCCGAAAGCCCGGGAAGAGACGCAAGGACGCCAAGGACGAGAGCAAGCTGCGGCGTGATGGGATACGGTTCGGCTGGGGAGTGATCCCCAGCCGGATCGGCTACACTTGAGGTAAGCCCGCTTGGGAGAGCCTCCTGCTCGAGGCTGTCCCAAGCGAGTTTCACCGACTGCCTGTCGTTAATAGGCACCCTTGCTGGTCTTTGGATCAGCGCCCTTTGGCACCTTCGGGCCCTGTCGTAGGTGCGCCGGCATTCGACAGAATGCCGAGGCCCCGATCACACGAGGAGCTCGCTCCTCGTGTGCTTCACCCCCGCCGCCGTTTGTGAAAAAACGGCGGCACCTCTTTTGTAGCCGCCGCGGGAAGCCTGTCGCTCCAGTTTAGCGGCGTGTCTCCCCGCATACATCCTCATACCGCACGGCATTCGCCGTAGGCGGTTTAGACGGGCCTTTTCCCAAAGTCTCTGTCCGAGACGTTCGGAAAGGTGTTCGTACCGTGGCGGCTTCGGTCAAAACCGCACCCTTGCTGTTCGCAGAAACAGCGCCCTGTATCCCTGGATGGAGGCATTGCCTTATTCCGCCATCTTGGGGGTGTCAACCACAAAAGCCGCCTGCGGAGGCGGCCAAGGAGAAACCATGGAGAGAGTGATACGACTTGGGCCCTGTGTCGTCCTCATGGGCGCGATTGGGCTCATCCAGGCGCACGGGATCGCCTTCTGGTCGGCCAAGCTCGGGCCGTATGGCATCGCCTGGTCGGTGCTGCTTGAGGCGACCGCGCTCTGGCTCTGGTCTCGGCCCGCGAGCGGGAGCCGCGCGTTGGCGTGCTTAGCGAGCGTGTTGCTCTTGCTCGGACCGCTCTACCAGGTAGGCACACCCATCCTGGACGGCCTGGCCTTGGCCGAGCACAGCGATCGGGCCCGCTCGAAAGAGATCCCGATGGCGGAAGCCCAGATCCGGGAGCTCGAGGGACAGCTCGCGGCGTTCACGGCCAATTCCGAGAAGCGGCCGGGCTGGCTCCCCGTGATCGAGGCGACCCAAACGCGGTTGACGGAGGCGCGTGCGAAGCTGGCCGCGCTCTACCGCGAGGTGCCCAAGAGCACGGCACGGATCGAGGTGCAGGAGACCCTCGTCATCGCGATGGAGTGTATCGGACTCCTGCTCTTCCAGATCGCGGCCGTGCTGGCCATCACCACCTTGGCGCGGGAGCGCCGGTTCCGGTTGGCCGCCGAGGCCTGGCACCCGTTCGGTGTCGGCCGGGGCTCGGTGGCCGCATCCGTAACCCCGCCGGCCAAGACGGATCCGGCCAGCGACGCGCAAGGGAGCAACGTGGTGGTGTTGCCTCCGGCACGGGGACCCGGCCAAGGAGAGGACCCCAAGCCAAAGCGTGGGAAGTCCAGACCGCGTGGCCCGCGCCAGGCACTTGGACGTGTGCCTCAGTTCTCATCCGTCGGGCAGAAGCGGCGCGATGGCTAAGCGCTCCTTCGTCCTTTCGCCCGCTGGGATCACCCCAGCGGGCCGTTTTCCCCTGGCGCCCACGGGTCCCAGCGGAAAGCGAGGTGGTACCGTAGCGGCTTCGGTTAAAGCCGCACCCTTGCTGTTCGAAAAGACCAGCGCCCTTGCCACCGCGCGCCTGCGCTTCCGGTGGCCGGCCGAAAGGCCGATGCAGGCAGTCCATCAACGTCAACCCATTCGGGGTAGCGCGTGCCCCGAAGGGGGTTCGTGCGCCCCGGTTTTTCATCCGGAGGTGAATATGAATACCACAACGTTTGGTACCGAAACCCGGGCGTATTTCCCGGTGTCCCTGAGACCCGTGTTCGTGGGCGATGCAGCTTCTCAAGTCCAAGACTATCGGGCCGTGGTGCGGGAGGATACGGGCGCTGTGCTCGGCATCCACCGCGGGGCCTACAAGCTGGTCTCGAACCGGGAGGTTTTCGAGCCCTTCGAGGATGCTATCGTGAAGTCGGATCTCGATCTCGATGGAATCGAGGTCAAGGAAGGCATCGCCTATCTTGGCCGTACCGTGGTGCGGGAATATGTCTTCCCGCGCCTTAAGGTTGAGCCCAAGGTCGGGGATGTCGTGGAGTTCACCTTGAAGGTCGTGAACTCCTACGATGGCACCAACGCCTTCCGCGTGCTCATGGCCGGCCGGCGGCGGCTCTGCTTGAATGGACTTATCGGAGCGGAACGTACCGCTTCGGTGTATGCCCGTCACACGGCGGGATTCTCCGTCGAGCGAGCGGTCAATGGCATCCGCCGCGCCTTCGAGCGCTACCTCGTGCTCGATGCCGAGTGGAAGCGGTGGGCGGGACGGCCCATCACCCACGTTGAGGCACACGCGGTATTCGAGGCGATGCCGGAGTCAAACCCGATGCGTCTCGAACGCCTGAAGGAATACTGGGCCATCGAGGCTCAATCCGCCGGTGAGAGCGTATGGGGTCTTTATAATACGCTGACTCGCTGGTCGAGCCATGCGCCGATCCGCAGGGCCTCGGAAGGCAACCGCGCGGCCATTGTGCTCAATCGGGAAGCGCTGGTCCGGCGCACGCTCGCAAGCCCCGTGTTCGACCGGCTGGCCGCCTGAACCACAGGAGGTGTACCATGATCGTTGACATCACCAAAACCGCCCTTGCGGTCTACCGCGTGCTCAGCGACGACAGTGAAGTGCAGGGCTATGCCCTCACCCCACAAGACGATGCCACATCGGAGCCCATCACCTGCATCGACGAGACGCTTGATTCTGTTCGGGCGCTCCAAGTGCATGTGTTCGGGTGCAAGACAGCGGCGCGTGCCTTCCAGGAGGGCTTGATCCTGGGCGGGGACGAGCCGTCCGACTCGATCGTCGGACGTACGCCACTCGGCTGGGCGGTGCTGCGGGAGTGCAGTTATCCGCCCGATCCGGGCGATCCGACCGTGGCGGTCATTACCTACCCGTGGCGAGACGCCGAGGAGGAGGCGCGACCGGGTTGAGCCGGTGGCTTCACTCATCCCGCGCCGTGGGGGATCCCTCCCCCACGGCGGGCGGGTTCGCCCAGGATCGGGGGCTTTCCCGGAGATCTCGGCGAGATCTCGGGGAAAGGCCCTAGCCCTTGATGGTGTTGTGACCCGTGCGGCTCGGGTATAAAGCCGCGCCCTTGCTGTTCGTGAGAACAGCACCCTTGCCACAGCGCGCCTGCGTTGTCCTGTGGCCGGCCTTCGGGCCGATGCAGGTTTATTGTTTTACATCAACCCTGGCGGGGTGTCATGCACCCCAACAGGGGTTCGTGCGCCTCGCTTTTTTTCCCGGAGGTGCATCATGGGATGGCTTTATTATGCAGCAACGAAGAAAGCGCTGATCGCCGATCGCACAACGGTGTGGAATGCGGACGGTGTGCGCGGTACGACGCTCGCCTTTTGTGTTCGCGGTAATCGGCTGTGGAAGGTCGTCGAAGTCGAGTACCACAAGGAGGGCACGCAAGAGCGGTACATCGCTCTGGATCTCCTGGCTTGTCACGGCCGCTGGGGATACAAGGATCTCTATGAGGCCGAGCATCCTTATTACTTCGACTGTCCGCTCGGGTATCTCGCCGAGGTGCCGGTCGAGTGCGAGAAGTGGCGCGACGGTGTACAGGCTTACCATGCGCGTATGCATCGCCGCGTTGAGATTGGGCAACGGATCGCACTTAGCGGTTCGCGGATTCCGTGGGTGCGGATCGTATCGGTCCGGCCACTCCGGGGCGAGTACCGCGGTAGCGTCTACCGCTTACCGCGAGTGCTCCTCCGAGAGGTGCTTCCGGAGAGCGTGCCATGAGCGCCGCATTGAAGTGCATCGAGGATCGCGATGAGGACGAGTGCCTCATCGCCCGTGCCTTGGAGATCTTGGCGCGCCGCCATGCCCGGGGCGAAACGTTGACGAGCCCGGCTATGACGCAAGCCTTCTTGCGTTTGCGGCTGGCGGATTGGCGCTTCGAGACGTTTGGCATTATCTTCCTTGACTCGAAACATCGGGTGATCGCGATCGAGGATCTGTTCACTGGTAGCATCGATGCCGCTTCGGTCTACCCACGGGTGGTGGCGCAGCGAGCGCTCGATCATAACGCCGCGGCGCTCATTGCCTACCACCAGCATCCCTCAGGCGATCCGACCCCGAGCCGCGCCGACGAGGTGCTAACCCATCGGCTCTGCGACTAATGCCAAGCTTGGCATTACTCTTTTAATGGGAAGGAGTTCGTAATGCGAAGCAGGCGCCCCCCGAAGCCGGTTTCAGCGAGCATCCGGAGCGATCCTACTTCGCATTACTGCAGG